>ERZ1034913.1562-NODE-1562-length-13578-cov-15.263181_pt1 | contig 13578 bp, 12 predicted proteins | sample MGYA00520697_ERZ1034913 | MGnify/ENA primary metagenome ERZ1034913 (study PRJEB33766, sample SAMN09781786) | gut metagenome | biome: gut microbiome | host: Homo sapiens | place: Madagascar | study: EMG produced TPA metagenomics assembly of the PRJNA485056 data...
AGCCGTCGGAGCGGTGCTTAAGCCGTAAGGCGGGAATTGTGCGGTGTTGCCTTTACAACTTTCCACTCCCGCTGCCGGACCTGCAGTTTTTTCCGCGTTACTCGAAGAAGTACTCCCAATCCTGATACGTCGCATTCACTTCAACTGCGTTTACCTGCGGGTACACGGTGCCGCTGCCGGATTTTGCCGTCAGCAGAATTTGCCCCACACCGTTGGAAATGGTGATAGGCACCTCGTAACTGTCGCGGTCGGTGGGCAGGTAGAAATCGCCCTGGTTGGTGTCGCGTTCCGCGGCGGCGCAGAGTTCGTTTTCCGTCACACAGGTCACATGCAGGAACTGCCGGTCAAACGGGTGGTCCATGCTGTCAGAGCTGACCAGCCCATAGTGCAGCGTTACATCCGCCACACCGCAAAAATCCGTGTCCGCCGCGGTCACAGTCACCAGCACAGTGCCGTCCCCCTGCGGGGCGATGGTTGTCGCGGTTTCCACGTTCAGGTTGTTATCGGTTCCGGTGCGCTCCCAGAAAAGGTGCATGCCGCCGGACTGGAAGGTGTTTGCCACCGGCTGCCAGTAACGGTACAGCTCCCGGTAGAACCACCAGTTGGCGTTGCGGCTCCACCGCTCCGGCGGGGCCACCTTGGGGCTGGGGGTCACGACCATGTCAAAATTCCCCTGCTGGAAGGTTTGCAGGTACGCCAGGCGTTGGCGCTCCCCCAGGGCATGGATGATGTAATCCGTGCCGGTAGGCTGCAGCTGGCCAGTCATGGCTTCCAGCGCGCTGGAATAGGTGCCAAACAGCTGCTTGCCTGCGGTCAGCTCCTTTTCGGTTGCCAGCTTTTCGGCCTGGTCGCCGATCCAGCCGCCCAGCTCCGGCACAAAGGTATAGCCCTCGTGCCCGCCAATGCGGGTCTGCACCTGCCCGGCCATGCCGACGGCCAGCATAGCGGCACCCAGCACCGCACAGCCTGCGGGCACAATGCGCGCTGTGACCTGCGGGAGTTTTGCCTTTTGGCAAACCAGCAGCACCGCTTTGATGATACACGCCGGGGCCAGTACGGCAGCCAGTGCCGCCGCGCCGCCCGTGGGCCCATTGTTGGAGGCACTGACCATGCCGTACAGCAGGTTCCACAGCACCATACCCAGTGTCAGGGCAAAGCCCCCGGCCGCCAGCACGGCGGAGCGTTTGCTGCGGCAGACAAAAATACCGATGGCAAACGCCAGTGCCGCCGCAAGGCAGAACACTGCCGCGCCCGGCCAGTGCAGGTCTGCCACGCCGCACACCCGGTCGCTGAAGGTATTGCCGTAATACCAGGTCTGGTAAGCGCTGGTTCCGCGGGTCTGGCGCAGCCAGGCCAGCGGGTGCCCCCAGCTGATGAGCAGCACCGAAACGCCAAGCCCCACCACGCTGGTAACGATGTAACGCAGTGTCTGCACCACAATTTTACCGATGGAACTGCGATACAGCCGGATGAGATACAGCCCATACCCCAGCGCAATGGAAATATAGGCAGCGCCGCCCATATCATTGCTCCAGGGCACAAAAAAGCCTGCGGCAAAGGGCACCAGCACCGCCGGGGCCAACAGCCGCCTGCTTGTATCCTGCTGCCAGAAATGCAGTCCCAGCAGGATGACCAGTACCGCCAGTGTTAAAGCGGTGGAGCGCATCATGCGGGCGCTGTTGCCGTTGGCGGCGGCATAGCTCAGCAGGGTGTTCACCTGACCGGCAAACGGCAGGTTTGCCCCCTGCACATAGGCAAAAAACACGCTGCACAGCGCCAGCGCTGCCGCGCGGGCTGCACGGGCAGTGCCGATGACCACCAGGCAGACCGCCAGCACCAGCAGCTCAAAATAGAACCAGGTGCAAAAGTTTGTGGCAAACATGCTGCGGCCAAAGCTGTTGCCCAGCACCAGCAGCAAACCGCCCACGCTGTACAGCTCGCCCGCACCAAGGTAGACGGTAAAATCACGATAAGGTACCTGCCCGGCCAGCAGGTGGCGCACCGGGTTATAATTCTGGAAGTCGCCGTTCATGATCTCGTACCCGATCTCATAATTGGCGGCAAGACCGCGCACTGCGGCAAGACCGGCCAGCACCAGCAGCAAAAACAGCCACGGTGCTGCGCGTTTGAGCTTTTGTTTTGCTGTCTGCATCAGCGGTAAAGGCCCTCCAGCTCATCCAGCTTTTTCTTCATTTCTGCACGCACGCTGGGTGGGTCCAGAATTTCGATCCCTGTGCCAAAGCCGGCCACCCAGCCGTAAAACCGGGGGCTGACCTGCACATTTACCACCACATTAAAGTGGTCGCCATCCGGGTTGCGCACCAGGGTAACCCCCGTGCCAAACCGGTCGATCATCGCCCCGGCCAGGCGGTTTTCGCACCGCATGGTCACTTTGCGCACCGGGCCGTTGAACATATCAAACATCTGCTGCATATACTGGTTTACGTCAAATTCGGCGTATTCCTCAGCGCCTTCACGTTCGGTATCCGGCAGCAGCTCCACCTTGCGCATTTTATCCACGCGGTAGTGCTTCAGACGGCCTTCGGTATAGGCGATCATATAATAGTTGCCGTTTTCCCACACCATCACCCAGGGGCTGACGGTGTACAACTGGCCTTCATGACGGGGCACCATCTGCTTTTGCAGGTCCCAGTCACAGTATTTGAACCGCACCTGGTTGCCCGCGGTGATGGCGCTGTGCAGGGTATCCACGCTGTAAAGGATCTTTTCCTCCTGGCTTTTCACCCGGCCGGAAACCAGCACCTTGCGGTCCAGCTCCTCCTGGCGGTAGCGGGAGGTGAACCGCCCCAGCTTTTCGATCAGCACCTTGCTTTTGCGCGCGGTGATGAACTTGCTGGCATACACAGCGTCCACCAGCAGTTTCAGCTCCGCCAGTTCAAACGGGGTATCCACCATATAATACCCGCCCCCGCGGCCGCGCTGCTGCACGATCTCAAAGGGGGTATCCGGCATTTCGTTCAGGGTCTGGATATCGTCATACACGCTTTTGCGCTCTGCCACAATGCCGCGCTCTTTCAGCAGTTCTACCATGCGCGGCACACTGATGGGGTGCTTTTCGTCGGTTTCCCGCACAAAAATTTCCAACAACGTAAGCAGCTTTAATTTCTGTCCTTCTTTACGGGGCATAAAGGCCGCCTCCCTTCCGGCAAAACAGACCGGCTTCCCGGTTATTTTTTATCAAATGCCTTGCGGCGCTCGGTGGAAAGGCGGAACATTTCTTCCAGCCCTTCGCGGTCGTCATCCACCAGTTTCTGGCGCATGGTGGCAAGTGCATCACTGAACATATCGATCTCACTGATCAGGTTATCCTTGTTCCACAAGAACAGCTCCGCCCACATTTTATCGTTGATGCGCGCAATGCGGGTCAGGTCGCGGAACGAGTCCCCGGTATACTTGGCAAGCTCGGTGTTATCGCTGGCGCACATCAGGCTGACGGCAATGGCATGGCACAGCTGGCTGACATAGCCGATCATGTGGTCATGCTCCGCCGGGCTGAGCACGCTAATGCGGGCAAACCCCAGTGTGCGGGCCAGGGTACGGCACCATTCAATGGCTTCCGGGGTGTTTTTTTCGGTGGGGGTAATGATAAAGTTTGCCGGGGCAAAGTTTACCTCGGCACTGTGGGCCACGCCGCTGGTCTCACGGCCGGCCATGGGGTGGCTGGCAATGAACTCCACGCCCTCCGGCAGCATCTGCTGCACCGGCTCCACCACGCCGCGCTTTACGCCGGAAACATCGGTTACCAGCGTGCCGGGGCGGACCAGGTGGCCGTACTGCTTGACCCATTCCAGCAGCACAGTGGGGTACAGGCCAAAGATGATGTAATCCGCGTTCTGCACCAGGTCGTCAAAGTTTTCGTTGCGGCCCTCGCAGATATAGGCGTGTTCCAGCGCATAATCCAGCGTGCTCTGGCTGTGGGTAATGCCGGTCACGCGGTAGCCTTTCTGGCTGAGCACCTGGGCATATTTGCCGCCCAGCAGGCCCAGGCCCACAATTAAAAACGTTTTGTTTTTATCCATCCCGTCCATTTTGCTTTCACCCCTGATTTGTTACATGGGCCCCCAGGCCCTTGATGACCTCAAAGAAATCCGGCCAGCTTTTGTTGACCGCGTTGGCCCCCTCGATGACCGCCGGCTGGCCTGCGGCCAGGGCAGCAACGGCCATTGCCATTACAATGCGGTGGTCGTTATGGCCGTTCAGCGGCGCCGTGGGCTTGTGCAGGGCGCAGCCCTCAATTGTCAGGGTATCGCCGTCCGCTTTTACCGTGCCGCCCATCTTGGCAAGCTCTTCCTGCATAGCGGCAATGCGGTCACACTCTTTAATGCGCAGCCGCCCGGCGTTGCGGATGATGGTGGTGCCGCTGCAGAAGCACCCCAGTGCGATGAGCACCGGGCCAAGGTCTGGGCAATCGGCCAGGTCGATCTCCACCGCCTTCAGCAGGCTGCGATGGAAGGTCACATGGCTGCCGCTGCGCTCAAACTTTGCGCCGCACTGCTTTAAGATATCCAGGATCACCCGGTCTCCCTGGTGGGAACCGGAGGGCAGACCCGTTACCGTAATGCCGCCCACAGTGCTGCCCAGCACGGCCAAAAACGCCGCCTGGCTGTAATCGCCTTCAACATCCATGTCTGCTGCCGCATAATGCTGCGGCGCTGCCACTTTGTAGGTGGCGGAACCATCCTTGCGGGCGCGGACCGAAACTTTAACGCCAAATTTCTGCATCGCGTCTGTGGTCAGGTCCACATAGCTGCGGCTTTCAAAGGGAGCGCGCACCTCAATGGTGCTGGGGGCTTCCATCAACGGGGTAGCAAACAGCAGCCCGCTGATGAACTGGCTGGACACATTGCCCGGCAGCGTAAAGGTACCGGGGCACAGGCGGCCAAAAATCGTAATGCCCTGTTCGTTCTGTTCAAAACGCAGCCCCTGGCGCTCAAACAGCTGGGCATAAATTTCCTGCGGGCGCTGCATCAGGCGGCCTGCGCCGGTAAAGCGCACTTTTTGGGCCGTCAGGCTGAACAGCGGCAGGATAAACCGCAGTGTGCTGCCGCTTTCGTTGCAGAACACCGGGCGGGTAATGGTGGCAAAACCGTCCGCATTGCCGCGGCCGGTAATGGTCAGCTCACGCTCGCCCCGCTCCACCTTGGCCCCCAGCTGCTGGGCAGCCCCCAACGTGGCCAGAATATCCTGCGAAAATTCCACATTGCCAATGTGGCTGGTACCGGCGGCCAGGGCCGCGCACACCACAGCGCGGTGTGCCGCGCTTTTGCTGGGCGGCACGGCAGCGGTTCCGGCCAGGCGGCCCGGTTCAATGGCTGCAACGGTTGCTTCCACGGTGTTCCCCTCTTTCGTGCCGTTCAGGCATCAAATGTTGTTTCAAACGCCTGCACGGCGGTTTCTACTGTGTTTTCCAGGCGGCCGGTGTTATCCACCGCGGCATCGGACGCTGCGCGGTAAAGCGGCATCCGCTCGGCTTCCATCTTGCGCAGGGCGTCCAGCCCGGTGGAAAGCGGCCGCCCGCCGGTTGCCAGCCGTTCGACCGGGCGCTGCACCCACAGCACAGGGCCGTTCTGGCGCAGGGTGCGGGCGTTGCCCGGTGTTTTGATCACCCCGCCGCCGCAGGCGATGACCTGCCGTGTCTGCTTGCTGATCTCCGCCACAGCCTGAGATTCGTACTTGCGGAACGATGCCTCGCCTTCACGCGCAAAGATATCCGGGATGGGCATTCCGGTGTTTTTCTCGATCACTTCATCCAGATCCACATAGGTTTTGCCCAGCGTTTTGGCCAGGGCACGCCCGATGGTGGACTTGCCGCAGCCCGGCATTCCGATGATGGCCACGTTGGAAAGATCCCGCTTGAGCTTGCGATGGGTGTCAGCGATCACAGCTTCCGGCAGCTTTTGGCCGGTAAAGTGCTCCGCTGCGTACACTGCCTGCGCCACCAGCATCTCGAACCCACAGTAGGCGGGCACGCCAAGTTCCTCCGCACGGAGCAAAAGTTCGGTACGGAACGGGTTATAAACGCAGTCCAGCACGGCTTCCAGCTTGGGGAAGGCATGCAGGTCCAGCAGGCAGCTGCCGTTGTTGGGGTACATGCCCGCCGGGGTGGTGTTGATAATGATATTGATTTCCGGGTGCTGCTGGGCTTCCTCATAGGTCAGGGCACCGGCCTTGCCGGTGCGGCTGGCGGTCAGCACCTGTTTGGCTCCGGCGTCCTGGCAGACAGCCGTGACAGTGTTGTGGGTGCCGCCGGTGCCCAGCACCAGCACCACAGCCCCGGCAAACTTCACGCCGTGGCAGCGGGCCAGGTAGGCAAAGCCGGTATAATCCGTATTATAGCCATACAGCTTGCCATCCCGGTTGACCACGGTGTTCACTGCGCCGATGGCCGCCGCACGCGGTTCCACCTCATCGCAATATGGGATGACCAGCTTTTTGTACGGGATGGTAACATTGATGGCTTTGAACGCCTTTGCCTGCATAAAGGCATGGGCTTCTTCCTCCGTGGGCAGCGGATGCAGCTCATAGGAATAGCCGCACACGGCCTCATGGATGATTTTGGAATAGCTGTGGCCCAGTTTGGCTCCGATCAGACCGTATTCCATGTTGCGCTTCCTTTCTGTTTGCTTCGGCTGTATTACTTTTGCCCCAGCGTACCGTAACGCACGGTCAGCAGGTCCAGCACGGCAAATGCTGCCAGGGTGTTCTGCACCACAGCAGCACGGGGCACAATGCAGGGGTCGTGCCGGCCCTTGATCTGCAGTTTTGCATCTGCCTTGGCGATATAATCCACGGTATCCTGTTCTTTATAAATGCTGGGGGTGGGCTTTACCGCCGTGCGGAACACAATGGGCATGCCGTTGGCAATGCCGCCGTTGATGCCGCCGTTTTTGTTGGTGGCCGTTACCACTTTGCCGTCCCGCATGGTAAACGGGTCGTTTGCCTGGGAGCCGCGCAGGTCCGCAAAGGCAAAGCCCGCGCCAAACTCAATGCCTTTGACAGCGGGGATGGCAAACGCCAGGTGGGCGATCTCACTTTCCACACTGTCAAAGAACGGTTCGCCGATGCCCGCAGGCACCCCGGTGATGACAGTTTCCAGAATACCGCCCACGCTGTCGCCCTCGGCCCCGGCTGCGCGGATGGCTGCCTGCATGGGGGCTTCTTTTTCGGGGTCCAACAGGGCAAAATGGCCCGGCTGTGATTCCGCCATAATCAAACCGGCAGAGCTGGAAAGCGGAGCATCCTCCACCCCGGCACAGCGGGCAATGTGGGTATACACCTTAATACCGCGCTGTGCCAGAATGTGCTCACAGATCGAACCCGCAGCCACGCTGGCTGCGGTGATGCGGCCGGAAAAGTGGCCGCCGCCGCGGGCATCCTGCCAGCCTTCATATTTGGCATATGCCGTGTAATCCGCGTGGCCGGGGCGCAGCAGATCCGCCGTTTTTGCATAATCTCCGCTGCGGGTGTTGGTGTTGCGGATCATCATGGTGATGGGGGTGCCGGTGGTATGGCCGTTGACCACACCGCTCAAAAACTCCACCACATCCGGCTCGGTGCGGGCGGTGGAAAGCCCATCTCCGCGGGCGCGGCGGCGGTCCATCCGCTCGGCGATGTACGCTTCATCCACCGGCAACCCCGCGGCCAGGCCGTCCAGCACAGCGCCGACGGCGGCACCGTGGCTTTCGCCAAAAATGGTCAGGCCCAATGCATTGCCAAAGGTATTTTTCATCGGCTCAGTCCTCGTTTTCCTTGATGCCAAGCAGGGCGGGCAGTTCGGTCATGGGAATCTTATCGGCGCGCCAGCAGCCCAGGCCGGGCACCTTGATGACGGTAATGGTGCTGCCCGCGCTCTTTTTGTCGTGCTGCATATAGCTCAGCACCTTATTTTTGTCCACACCCGTGCGGGTGGGCAGGCCCAAAGTGCGGTAGATGGCGCGGGTGCGGCGCACAAGGGATTTATCCTCGATCATAGGCAGCATGCCAAGCGCCACGCACTCGCCATGGAACAGGCCGTTGGTGCGGCGGCCGCGCACCCCCTTGACAGCCTCAATGCCATGGCCGATGGTATGGCCAAAGTTCAGGCAGGCGCGCTGGCCCTGCTCGTGCTCATCGTTTTCCACCACGTTCTTCTTCACGCGCAGGGAACGGTAGATGATGCGTTCAATGTTTTCTTCGGGGTGTTCACACTCAAACAGGGCAAACAGCTCCGGGTCAGCAATCAGACCCGCCTTGATGGCCTCCGCCAGGCCGTTGACAAAGTGGCGGCGGGGCAGCGTTGCCAGGGCATCAAAATCCACCAGCACCACCTTGGGTTGCCAGAAAGCGCCAACAATGTTTTTGGTTTCGCCCAGGTCAATGGCGGTTTTGCCGCCAATGGAGGAATCGATCTGGGAAAGGGTGGTGGTGGGGCAGTTGACAAAATCAATGCCGCGCATATAAGATGCCGCGCAGAACCCGCCCAAATCCCCCACAACGCCGCCGCCGACGGCCACCAGCAGGTCCTTGCGGGTCATGTTGAACTCCAGCATGGCCTGCAGCACCTGGCCATACACTTTCAGGCTTTTGCTGGCTTCGCCCTGGGGCACAGTGTACACCATTCCATTGGGGCACTGGGCCAGCACGGTCTGGGCATACTGCTCCGGTACGCCGGAATCCGTCAGGATAAACACCTTGCGGTTGGCAACATTGGCAAACTGGTACAGGTTGGCCAGGCACCCGCTTTTCAGGATGATATCATAGCTGCGGCTGCCAAGCTGCATGGTCAATTTCATAACAATTCCTCCCGTGTTTTTCCGTCATTTACAGGTCAAATACACCCAGTATCCGCACCGTGCGGCACACGTTTTCCAGCTCATGCACCAGCTTGGCGCAATCATCCGTTGCGGCATTGGCCGGGCAGACAAGCTGAACATAAAAATAATATTCAAACTGAACATGGGGCAGCGGACGGCTTTTGATGGTTTCCATGTTAAAGCCGCGCTCGCCGATGATCTGGATCACCCGCGCCAGCCGCCCCGGCTTGTGGTCCACCGTAAACAGCATCGAAAGCCGCTGCCCCGGTGCGGCGGCGATCGGCTGCCGCTGGGCGCTCTCTTTTTCAATCACGATAAAGCGGGTGGTGTTGTCGCCGTCCTCGTTCACGCCCTCGGCCAAAATCTGCAGCCCGTACAGCTTGGCTGTTTCGGCGGAAGCGATAGCTGCCAGGGTTTGGTCGCCCTGTTCCGCCACATAGCGGGCGGCATCCGCTGTGTTGCCCCAGGCTTTGGTGGCAAAGTGGTGCAGTTTCAAGAATGGCCCACTCTGCGCCAGCGCCTGCTGGTGGCTGATGACCGTTTTGATCTCGCTCAGCTGCGCGCCCGGCAGCGCCAGCAGGTCCTGCCGGATGGGCAGGTCGCACATGCGGGCTACTTTCAGGCCGGGGTGGGCATACAGCAGGTCCAGCACAGCGGAAACATCGCCCGCGTTGGAATTTTCAAACGGCAGAACGCCGCAGTAAGCATCGCCCCGCTCCACGGCTTCCACCACCTCGTTCCAGGTGGAGTACGCCTGTGCCTTGGCAAAGGGGAACAGCTGACGCAGCGCAATGTGGGACCACGCGCCCTCCACCCCCTGGTAGGCGGCAACATCCTGCCCAATCAGAACATGCTGGTACGCGCGGGAAACCGCCAGCGCTTTTTTCAAAAATTCGCGGTAATAGGGCTGAAGTTCCGGGTTCTGCACGCGGGCGGTATTCTTTTCCAGCACAAGGGCTTCGCGTGCCGGGTCAAACACCTGTTTGCCGGTGCGCGCCTTGTACTGTGCCACCTGGCCCACTGCCTGCATACGCTGTTCAAACAATGCGGCCATCTTTGCATCAATCTCGTCAATCTGCGCACGGGCCTGCTGCAACTGATCCATAGACAGGTTCCTCACATTCCATGGTTATTCATATTTTACTATACTATAAAACGGTCTGTATCGCAATAGGGCACCATCAAAAAAAGCAAAAAAGCAGGGCCGAAGCCCTGCTACAAATTAGCAATTAGTAAATTCGGTATAGCTGTACACAGCGGGCATTTCGGCCCGTGCGTAATTGCTCATTGCTCATTCCTAATTTCTAATTTTTTCTTCGTTTTCTCTTCTTCCCTCGCCTTCCGCACCAGATCCTCAAAGCTTGGCATGGGGGTAAAGATGCGGTGGTAGGGGTTTTCCGGCATGGGGGCCGGCTTTTTTACCGGGCGGTAGCGCATCACTGCTGCCCCACGGTGGAAACGGCACCCGCGGTCAAGATGTTCCACAGGGCATCATAGGTTTCGCTTTCCAGCGCGGTTTTGTCGGTATAATACGCGCGGCGGCCTATGTAGGTGTTTTTCATGATGTCCTGGTTTTCGCCCTGGAGGTCATCCACCATCGTCAGGCCGGTGTAGGTGCCCAAATCCAAACTGGTCAGAGCCGGGCAGTCCGTCCAACGGTAAACCATCTTGGTCCAGTCCACGATCACATTATCATTTTCATCCACATTCTCCGTGTCGGGCATGGTGCCGTCCAGGTACTGCAAAGCGCCGGTGGTTTCCGCAAGCTGCTGCGCGTAATCGGTATCCTGCATGATAAAGATATAAGGCCCATCCTCACTGGATAAATCCGCCGAAAGCCGGGTCACACCAGCCATCTGGGTGTATGCATCGGTGTTTTCGCTCTCGGAATCAAAATCCAGGTTATACTGCACCAGCTCCACTACCACCTTGCCGTCGCCATTGCGGTCATCACAGTAAGCGGCCAGCGTGTTTTCCAGGGCCGTTACCGTATCTGTCGGCAAGTTGCTGCTGCCCACATAGCCAACGCGGTAGTCCGGCCACACCCGGGTAACAACATCGTGCACCATCCACACCACCAGCACCACGGCGATGACCGCAATGCCAACGTACAGCTTGTGGTAATACCACCAGTTGGCAGCTTTTTCCTGTTTGGTATATTCTTTTTTCGATTCGGGCGTTTTATACTGTTCAACGCTGTCTTTTGTGACCCATGCCATCTTAAAAACTCTCCTAATTTTTTTAACGTAAGTGGTATTATACCATAAATTTATGTTGGAATTGTAAAATTATTTTGACCATCCCGTGCCCGCTGCCTTGCATAACCCGCTAAAAAACGCTATGATAAACTTGTAATATTGTAAGCAGGGCTGCAAAAGCTGCGGCAGCGCACTGCCGCCCAGTCCGCTTACCCCCAATTAAAGACACAGAAAGGTCATTTTTGAATATGGCAATGGAAGACAAAAATACCCCCGTGCAGCCCGATGCTGTGGAGGCGACCGAAACCCGCGGACGCAAAGTTGGCGCGGCCCGCTTTTTTGAGCTGCTGGGGCGCGATTTGTGGCCGTTTTATAAAGCCAGTATTTTGTGCGTGCTGGGCTTCGCCCCCGGCTATGCCGCTGTTTTGTTCAGCACTATGGCCGCCAGCCTGCCGCTGTGCCTGCTGTCCGGCGCTGTAGGCGGGCTGATTGCCGCACCTGTTTTTTGCGGCATGCTGGATACCATCCTGCGCGCTCTGCGCGATGAACCCGGCTACTGGTGGCACACCTACCGCATGGCCTGGAAACAGAACTGGCGCGAAAGTCTGCTGCCCGGTGCCGGGGCGGGGTTTTGCCTTGGGCTGTGGGCCTTTTTGCTGTACGCCCTGCCTGATCTGGAAAACGTGCCTATCTCGGTATGGATCTGCATGGTGCTTGGCATCTTCTTTTTGCTGGTGTTCTGCCTGTATCTGTTTGCGCAGGTGGTTCTGGTCAGCGTGTCCCAGGCGGAGCGGCTGAAAAACGCCGCGCTGTTCATGATCGGATTTTTGCCGCGCACCCTGGCAGCCGGGGCAGTGCTCTGCATCTATTGGGGCGTGATGCTTGCCTGGATGCCCTACACCATCCCGGTGGTGTTGATTCTGGGTTTCTGGCTGCCCTGCACCCTCGCTTTGCAGATCATCTATCCGGCACTGGATAAAGCGTTCCACCTGGAAAAGACCATCACCGCCCGGCGCGAGGATGAGATCAACGACCTGATGGAGCAGCACGGGCACACTTCCGTTTGATACCAACCAGATAAGGCGGCAAACCTATGGAAAGTAAGAACACTTTTATCCTACATGAAACCGAAGCGTTTATGCGGGGCGAGCTGGATAACGTTACCGTTGCCCACGGGCGCATTGTGTTGGACCTTGTCTCCGGCGGGCATGTGCCCTATGGGTGCTACACTAGCCCCGCCGTACCGCTGCCCACCTTTGACGCCCTGCGCGTGAGCTGGAACGCCGGCACCCCGCCGGGAACTGCCGTGGAAGCCCAGGCCCGCGTGATGGTGGACGGCAACTGGACCAGCTGGTCCAGCTTTGGCCGCTGGAGCCCCTATCTGGAGCGCGAAGGCGCAGCCCCCGTAACCAAAGGCGCTGTAAACCTGCTGCCGGACAGCCTTGTGCTGGACAGCAAAACCGCCACCCAGGCCCAGCTGCGCATCTACCTGTATACCAAAGACGAACACACCACCCCTTCCGTCAGCCTGGTGGGGGTCAGCGTGCGAGCGGTAGATGTGATCCCCGCGGGCGGGCGGCCCATCAATGCACGCCTGCACCTGATGCCCTATGCCGTTGCGCGGCGCGCCCCGGCGCTGCAGCCCGTTATGGACCTTGCCATCTGCCTGGCCAGCCTGACCAACCGCTGGGGCGCAGATATCCTGCCCGAAGAATTTGCCCTTGCCATGCGAGACTGCCGCAGTACTGACGCTGAGCGTAATTTAAGCTTTGCCGCCGCCGCCGCCGGGTGCTGGGGGTTCCCCTGCTGGGCCTGCTGGGGCAACCTTGCCTTGCTGCGCAGTGAGGTACGCGCTGGGTACGGCGTGATCGTGGGGCTGGAATCCACCCCCGCACAGCAGGCCGCTGGAATGCCGCCGCTGCGCTATGCGGCACTAAGGGGCTTTCGCCAGGGGGCACAGCCTGCCGCCCTGTTGGTGGATCCCTATGCCGCAGCGGAAGATTTTGACACCGAAACCGAGCTTTTGCTGGATGACTTTTTGGTTGCCTGGAACAACACCGCCCTGTGCATGCGCAAGCGTGACCCGGACGGTGCCCTGCCCGGCTGCCCAGCCCGCACCTCCGCTTGGCTGCGCCGGGTGCCCAAGGTTGCACCGGATCTGTTTGCCATGTACATCGGCAGCACCCAGCACGTTCTGCCGGATGATTTCTGCGCTGCACTGCCTGCCCCAGCTGCACCCGCCGCGCCGGAAGAAGCTCCGGCAGAAGATGCCGCCCCCACCGATGCACCGGATACTCCAGATTCCCCGGCCGAAATCCCCGTTCCGCAGGAGACTGCCTCCCAGGCAGCACCGGTACATGGCGGCATTCTGGCGTGGTCCACATTGGATGAGCACCCCCATGCCACCACTGCGCACCGCCAGTTCCACTATGTCACCCCGGAACAGGGCTGCATCCGGCTGGCCGTTCCCCCGCCGCCGGGTACCCGCGCAGAACCGCGCAAGTACACCGTTTACGCCATCGAACCTTCCGGCTCTATGCTGGTGGGCGATGTGATGATTTAAGGCA
>ERZ1034913.1570-NODE-1570-length-13506-cov-23.424281_pt1 | contig 13506 bp, 16 predicted proteins | sample MGYA00520697_ERZ1034913 | MGnify/ENA primary metagenome ERZ1034913 (study PRJEB33766, sample SAMN09781786) | gut metagenome | biome: gut microbiome | host: Homo sapiens | place: Madagascar | study: EMG produced TPA metagenomics assembly of the PRJNA485056 data...
CCCCATCATGGCAGAGGATGCCCCCGCCCCCAAGCCTGCACCGGTGCCGGTTCCCGCTGCACCTGCTGCACCGCCTGCCGGGATCTCCGCCAGTGATCTGCAGGCGCAGGGCGTGCCGGCCGCCCTTGCCCAGCTGATGGCCGCCAATAATGTGACCCCGGAAGAGCTGCAGGCCGTGGTCGGCCAGCGCGGGTACTTCCCCGCCGATATGCCGGTCAAGGATTACCCGGCTGATTTCGTCAGCGGCTGCCTGGTGGCCGCCTGGCCCCAAGTGCTGGAGATGATCTGCACCAACCGCGATGTACCGTTTTAACAAATACAAAGGAGATTTACCCATGGCTGAATATATGAACAACATGCCGGATGCTGCCCTGGACTGGGACAGCGAAGTTACCAACGAACAGCGGGAATTTGTGCTGCTGCCTGCGGGCGATTACCTGTTTACCGTGCAGAGCTTTGAGCGTGCCCGCTATGAGGGCAGCGCCAAGCTGCCGCCCTGCAGCATGGCCAAGCTGACCATTACCATCCATGGCGGCGACAAAGGCGAAACCACCGTCACCCACCGCCTGTACCTGCACACCAAGACCCAGGGCCTGCTGGGCGCCTTTTTTGAGAGCATCGGCCAGTGCAAGCGCGGCGAGACGTTCCGCCCCCGCTGGAACGAAATTGTCGGTGCGCAGGGCATGTGCCGCCTGGGCGTGCGGGAATACACCAAGCAGAGCGGCCCCCACGCCGGTGAGACCGGGCAGGCCAACGAGATTGAAAAGTTCCTGCCCCGCCCCGAACCCACCGCCGCCCCCAGCACCGGGTGGAAGCAGGGAGCTTTTTAAGTTAGGAGGTAGGAAGTAGGAGTTGGGAGTTAAAACGGGCCTAAGGTCCGGCATTGTAGGGAACGGTCTATCTCCGGCCTAAGAGCCGGGGCGTTGCCCCGGTTGGCCTCCGAAACGCGCCTGCGGGCGCAGTGACCGTTCCGAAAACCCCGCCGTATATGCCACAACAGGATTTGCCACAGGGTGACGGGCGCACAATGTGCGCCCCTACGGGATTGCGGCCCAATTTTCAACCCGTGCGCGCACGCGCACTCCAATAACTCCTCACTCCTCACTAACACGGAAAGGATACTTATGCCCAACACAAACTCTCTCCCCTTGCGCCCCTACCAGCAGCGGGCGAAGGAACGGATCCATACAGAGTGGGAACAGGGGCGGCTGCGCACGCTGCTGGTGCTGCCCACCGGCACCGGCAAAACCATTGTGTTTGCTGCCGTTGCCGAAGACCAGGTGCGCGCCGGGGATCGGGTGCTGATCCTGGCCCACCGCGGCGAACTGCTGGAACAGGCCGCCGACAAGCTGCAAAAATCAACCGGCCTGGGCTGCGCAGTGGAAAAAGCCGAACAATCCTGCCTGGCCAGCTGGTACCGCGTTGCCGTTGGCAGCGTGCAAAGCCTGCAGCGCCCCCAGCGGCTGGAAAAGTTCCCCCACAATTATTTCAGCACCATCATCATTGACGAAGCCCACCATGCCGTGACCGACGGCTACCGCCGCATTCTGGACTGGTTCCCCGCGGCTAAAGTCCTGGGTGTAACGGCCACACCCGACCGCGGCGACCTGCGCAACCTGGGCGAGGTGTTCGACAGCCTGGCCTATGAGTACAAGCTTACCGATGCCATCCGGGACGGCTTTCTGTGCCGCATTATGGCGCAGACCATCCCCCTCAGGCTGGATATCTCCACCGTGGGCATGTCCGGCGGGGACTATGCCGTGGGCGAACTGGGCAGCGCCCTTGACCCTTATCTGGACCAGATCGCGGCCGAGATGGCGCACTACTGCAAAGACCGCAAAACCGTTGTCTTTCTGCCGCTGATCAAGACAAGCCAGAAATTCCGGGATACCCTGAACCGCCACGGATTCACGGCTGCCGAGGTCAACGGCCAGAGCGCCGACCGCGCCCAGGTGCTGGCGGATTTTGACGCCGGAACCTATAACGTGCTGTGCAACAGCATGCTGCTGACCGAAGGCTGGGACTGCCCCAGTGTGGACTGCGTTGTGGTGCTGCGCCCCACCAAGGTGCGCAGCCTGTACAGCCAGATGGTGGGCCGCGGCACCCGCCTGTTCAAAGGCAAAAAAGACCTGCTGCTCCTGGATTTTCTCTGGCTGACCGACCGCCACGAGCTTTGCCGCCCGGCTGACCTTGTGTGCGAGGACCACGCCGTGGCCCAGCAGATGACCGACAACCTGGCAGCGGCCGCCTGCCCGGAGGACGTGGAGGAAGCCGCCAAGCAGGCTGCCGAAGATGTGGTGGCCCAGCGGGAGGAAGCCCTTGCCAAGCAGCTGGAAGAACAGCGCCGCAAGCGCGCCCGCCTGGTGGACCCGCTGCAATACGAAATGAGCATCCAAGCTGAGGATCTGGCCGGTTATGTGCCCGCCTTTGGGTGGGAAGCCGGTCCCCCCAGCGCCGAGCAAACCGCCGCGCTGGAAAAGCAGGGCATCTGCCCTGACGCGGTGGAATCCGCCGGCAAAGCATCCCTGCTGCTGGACCGGCTGAACAAGCGTCGGGATGAGGGATTAACCACCCCCAAGCAGATCCGCTGCCTGGAAAAATACGGCTTCCAGCATGTGGGCACCTGGAGCTTCAACGCCGCCAAGCACATGATCGACCGTATCGCCGCCTGCGGCTGGCGCGGCACCCCCAAGGGCGTGGACCCAAAGACCTATATGCCCTCTGCGGAAACAACCCCAATCTTTGACTTCGGATGGTAAACGGAATGGACAATGCAAATGATCTCAAGGAAGCCTTGGACTTTATCTCCCCGGCAAACTTGACCTATGAGGAATGGGTCACGGTGGGTATGGGGCTGAAAGAAGCCGGGTTCCCTGTTACCGCATGGGAGCAATGGAGTTCCCGCGATGGCAGCCGGTACCACAAGGGCGAATGTGCCCGCAAGTGGGAAAGTTTCCGCGGCAATCCCAAACCGATCACCGAGAACAGCATTTTCGCCCTGGCACGCAATCACGGCTGGCCGGGCCCCGCCGGGCATGAGCTGGACTGGAACGACGCGATCTGCGCCCCCGGCACCCGGCCGGACGGCGTTGTGGTGGATACCCGCTGGCTGGATGTGCAGGAGCTGAACATCCCCGAACAATGGGACCCCGCCGACCAGCTGCGCCGCTACCTGCAAGCCCTGTTTGAGCCGGAGGACCATGTGGCCTATGTGACCGAAAGCTACCTGCGGGATGACCGCTATGCCCCCACAAAAGGCTGCTGGGACCGCACCGCCGGTCAGCTGATGGACGAACTTCCCCGCTGCGGCGGGGACATCGGCGCAGTGGTAGGCGATTACAACCCCGCTGCCGGTGCCTGGATCTGCTTCAACCCCGTGGAGGGCGGCCGCAGCAACAACAATGTGACCGACTACCGTTATGCCCTGGTGGAATGCGACAACATGGAGCTGGAAAAGCAGCAGGCCATCATCCGCCAGCTGGAACTGCCCTGCGCTGCTTTAGTGTACAGCGGCAGCAAAAGCCTGCACGCCATTGTGCGGGTCGGTGCGCCGGATTATACCGAGTACCGCCGCCGGGTTGACTACCTGTACGCTGCCTGCAAGAAAAACGGCCTGATGCTGGACGAAGCCAACCGCAACCCTGCCCGCCTATCCCGCATGCCGGGTATCCTGCGCGGCGGCAAAAAGCAGTACCTGCTGGAAACCAACATCGGCAAATCCTGCTGGGAGGAATGGAAGGACTGGTTTGAAGCCTGCACGGACGACCTGCCCGATACCGAAAACCTTGCCGATGACTGGGCCAGCCTGCCCCCGCTGGCAGATGCCCTGATCGAAGGGGTGCTGCGCCAGGGCCACAAAATGCTGCTGGCCGGGCCCAGCAAAGCGGGCAAAAGCTTTGCCCTGATCGAGCTGTGCATCTGCCTTGCCGAGGGTGCCCCCTGGCTTGGCCGCTTTGCCTGTGCGCAGGGCAAGGTGCTGTACATCAACCTGGAACTGGACCGGGCTTCCTGCCTGCACCGCTTCAAGGATGTATACGAAGCCCTGCACCTGCCGCCCCGGAATCTTTCCAACATCGACATCTGGAACCTGCGCGGTGCCTCCGTCCCCATGGATAAGCTGGCCCCCCGCCTGATCCGCCGGGCCGCAAAAAAAGGCTACCTGGCCGTTGTGCTGGACCCGATCTATAAGGTCATCACCGGCGACGAAAACAGTGCCGACCAGATGGCCAAGTTCTGCAACCAGTTTGACCTTGTCTGCCGGGAGCTGGATTGTGCCGTCATCTACTGCCACCACCACAGCAAGGGCGCGCAGGGCGGCAAGCGCAGCATGGACCGCGCTTCCGGCTCCGGTGTGTTTGCCCGTGACCCGGACGCCATGCTGGATATGACCGAGCTGGTCCCCACCGATGCCATCCGGGAACAGCTGCACAACAAAGCGGCCTGCGCCGCTGCCAAAGCCCTGCTTGATGCCCGCGGCCACGCCGATGCTTACGGCCCGGACGATGCGTTGAGCCGCAGCCGGATGCTGGCCATTGCCAAAGACCACCTGCCGCTGCCCGATCTGCGCCGCCTGGATGCCGACACCGCGGCCGCCATCAAGCGCGCCGACGCCATGACCGCCTGGCGCATTGAGGGCACCCTGCGCGAGTTTGCCCGTTTTGACCCCGTCAACCTCTGGTTCGACTATCCCGTACACAAGCTGGACAGCGGCCTGCTGGAGGACCTGCAGCCAGAAAGCGATTACAAGCAGCTTGGCTCCCGCGGTGCCGCAAAGCGCTGGGGAGACAAAGATACTGCCGCCAAAAGCAAGCGTGCCGAACTGCGCACTGCCTTTGAAGCCTGCACCATGGATGGTAAAGTGACCATTTACAGCATGGCTGAATACCTGAACCTGAAGCCCGATACCGTGCGCCGACGCCTGAAATCCGACGGCGGATTTTGGATTGATGGCACCAGCGTGGGGCTGAAAGAGCCCGGAAGCAACGGATAACATTTCTTATATTTCACGGAAAATAGCCGCTATCACAAATCCGTCCGAACTTCCGTATTTCGGAAAATAGCCGCTATCCGTACCAAATACGGACGGAAAATAGCCTTATATATATAGTAAAAATCCGTCCGTGTGTTGGGGTATCCCAGAGGATGGGGCGTATACAGCCCCCATCCCTCCGGGAACCCACCCCAACACGTTGGCCACAAAAAAAGAACGAGGTGAAAATACATGCAATTTTTTATTCCCATGCAGCCGCCCACCACAACCCACAACGCCAAGCAGCTCCATGCCTTTATGCGCGGCGGCAAGCCCTGCGCCGTATTGCACGACAGCCCGGAGCTGAAAAATACCCGCACCAAGCTGCACGCCTACCTGGCCCCTTATGCACCGCCTACCCCCTGCAGCGGCCCGGTGCGGCTGTTGGTCAAGTGGCTGTTTCCCACTGACGGCCGCCACAATGACGGCGAGTGGCGCACCACCAAGCCCGATACCGAAAACCTGGAAAAAGCCCTGAAAGACGAAATGACCCGCCTGCACTTCTGGCGCGATGACGCCCTGGTGTGCAGCGAGGTGGTTGAAAAGTTCTGGGCCGATACCCCCGGCATTTTCATCAAGGTGGTGGAACTATGATGCCTGTTTCAAGCGGCATGCGGTTCGATACCGAAAACAGCCGGTGCATCCCTGCCGAACGGATGACGCCGGACGAATTGCGCCAGCTGCACCGCCTGGCTATCGATCGCCGCCCCGAAGCCTGTTTTGGCTGCGGGCTGGAACATAATTGTTTTGTGTATGGGCATGGATGTGCCGTCATCCGCAAAGCATGGCGGCTGTTGGGAGGTGGGAAGGATGTCAGTGTTTGAATTTAATTGCTTGTATGCTGCAAAAGCGCTGTTTCTGGTTTTTGTTGTCGCACCGCTTCTTTTTATGTTGGGCATTTCGCTGGTATATGCTGTATCGCAATTTCTGGGCAGCATCTGGAATGCGATCATTCTGCACCATTTTCCGATTTTACGCTGCAGAAAGTGCCGCTACTGGGCCACCGTCCAGTGCCCACTGTACGGCCGCAACACACCGGATGACTTTTGCAGCCGCGGCGAAAGGTGGGGTGATTGATGGATATTCTGCTCTCGATCATCGGCAGCGCCATCCTGGCCGTGCTGCTGTCCGCCGCCTACGCCGCCGGGGTCTGCGCAGGAAAGGCCGCCGCCCACCTGGAAGAGAAGGACGCCGAGCCCAAGATCTACATGGACCATACACATGGAGGTGATGCCGATTGACCTATAACGAGAAAGTCCAGTATCTCCGGCGTTACCAGCAAAGCTTGCGCCAGGAGCGGGAGCTTGAGCAGGAACTGCTCACCCTGCGCAGTCAGGCTTGCCGCGTCACGCCGCTTCTTTCCTCCATACCAACCGGCACTCCGGACGGTCAGGGCATCCCCCGTGCCGTGGAGCGCATCATTCAGGCGCAGCAAGAACTGGAACACCAGATTGCCATCTGTGCAGATACCCGCCGCGACATCATCGCAATCATCAATCAAATCACCGATGCCCGCGATCAGGAAATTTTGCGCAGACGGTACCTGCTTGGCCAGCGCTTTGAACAGATTGCTGTGGAGATGCACCTGGAATACCGGTGGGTCAGGAGGAGGCATAAGCAAGCAATCGAAACCACCTGCATAATGTAACAAAAAAGGCAAGCTCTTGCCAATTAAGAGCTTGCCTTTGTGATTACTCTGCGCGCTTATCGGGTTCCGGCTCTTCTACATCAATGCAGAAAGCTTTCAGACCAAACTGACGAGCATAAATACGTCGACCAGATTTGGTCGTAATATATGCTGTATATTTTTTCATCCACAGACTCCTCCTTCTTTACAAGGTACCACTTGCAAGAGAAGAAACTTCATGGTATACTTAAGATGCAAAACTTAATAAGTATGTCATTGGCTATGTTATTTCTCCAGATGTCAGTGGCTAAAAGAGCTGAACTGCTTGCAACAGTTCGGCTTTTTTAGTTTTTTAAGGCTATTTCAGCTGCTTGTCTAGAAGTCCCGCAACGTTTCATTACCTCATCGACACTCATCCCCTGGATTTTATCGTGAGGCATAAGGAACTCTGATGCAAACGCATTTGCTTGCCACTCTGGGTTCTGATACGCGCGAATCTCCTTATCTGATCGTGCAAGTTGATCACCTTGATGGCGATGAAGGACAAAATGCCCTAATTCATGTGCCAAGGTAAATCGATCTCGCGGATTACCGGCACAAGCGCCCTCGTAAACACTGTTGCGAACTCTTAGTAAGTTTTTTTGGGGTGAATATACCGCATATTCATTGGGCATCTCATAATCTTCGCATACTTCCATTTCAATAAGCGGTTCACCGTCTTTCAGCGGACAGGCCATGATTTCTAGTACCGTATCAATCGGTATGTAAAATCCCTCTAGCCCCAGTACACTACGCCATAAAGCGGCATATCTGCGAATTTTTGCTCGTGACAACGGATCTACGGCAATATTCCCCATAAAAGACCTCCTCAGTTCATGCGGTTTAAAATTTCCTTGATACTTAACCGCTGGGTGTCGGATAGACTTTCCAGTTTTCTAGCGAATAAAATTCCAAGATCAGCATCAACGTCCTTCTTAAACGTAATGTCAATCATTTTGATCGTTCTTGCGCGTGCATCTTCGATTTCTTCTTTTTGTTCCGGGCTGAGGTCATAAGCCTTATACAGCTTTGCCATCAGTTCCGGGGTCGGCACCTTTTTTCCGTTTTCAATGGCTGACAGATAAGCCGGAGTGATTTCAAGACGCTCTGCCATGTCCTTCAGCAACTCACCACGGTTCAGCCGAAATACTCTCAGCGTCTTTCCGAACGGCGTAAGCATTGGGCAACCTCCTTAGCATTTACTCCCTATTCATCGGATATCAACTTTTTAGTTATTATCCATGCACTCATTATATTGCATTGTGTTTTCTTTGTCAAGTGACTTTTTGACCCTCGCAGACCCCCAATAAACATGCTATAATACCATCATCAAAAGCCGTAAGGAACGGGGCGACCGCCTTACGGCTTTTGTATTGGCATTTTATCCTCTTCTTTTCCCTTTCAGCCAGACGGTCATGCCCCGCCTGGCTGTTTTTATGCCGCACAGCCGGCCCTTTGGCAGGGGCGCTGTGTTCCCAAGCAACGGCACAGCAAGGGTGCAAGGCCCTTGTGCGGCCCCACTCCCCGGCACCCGGCAAAGGCTCACACATTTTACTCTCTTTCCTTTTGTCCGTGCGTGCCGGGGTATTTTATTGCAGAAAGGCGGTGACCACCGTGCCATCCATTACCCCCAAGCAGGAACGTTTTTGCCAGGAATACATTGTGGATTATAACGGTGCCCAGGCCGCCGTCCGGGCCGGGTACGCCGCAAACTCCGCCCGCAAAACGGCCAGCCGCCTGCTGACAAATGCGGACATTCTTGCGCGCGTGCGCGAATTGCAGCGCGAACAGACAGCCCGCCTGGCCTTAACGCAGGACTATGTTCTGCAGCAGCTTGTGGATACCTACCGCTGCTGCCGGGAGCCGGAGCCGGTGCTGGTGTATGACCCCGATGCAGGCGGCATGGTGGAATCCGGCAAGTACCAGTTTGACAGCAAGGGTGCCCTGCGCGCGCTGGAGCTGATCGGCAAGCACCTGGGCATGTACCAGGACAAGCTCAAACTGGACGCCAAGCTGGATACCGGCCAGCTGGGCAAGGTACTGGAACAGCTGGGTGCGCCGGATGGCTGACCTGCTGCTGTCCGAAAAATACAAGGCGTTCCTGCGCTGCACCGCGCCGGTAGAATTTCTGGAAGGCACCACCGCGGCGGGCAAAACCACCGTGGGTCTGTTCAAGTTCATCCTGCGGTGTGCGGCCAGCCCCAAGCGGCTGCATGTGCTGGCGGGGCTGGACCAGGGCACGATCGAAAAGAACATCATCACCAAGGAACTGGGCGTGCTGGATGACTTCGGCGACTTGGTTGAATACTGGCCGGGCGGCCGCGGCGAGGACCGTCTGCCCCACCTGCTGCTGCACGCCCCAGGCGGCGACCGCAAGATTTATGTGATGGGCTATGCCGACAAAGCCCGCTGGAAAAAAGCCCTGGGCGGCCAGTATGGCTGCCTGTACATTGACGAGATCAACATTGCGGACATTGACTTTGTGCGGGAAGCCGCCATGCGCTGTGACTATCTGCTGGCCACCCTGAACCCGGACGATCCCGGCCTGCCGGTCTATGCGGAGTTTATCGACCATGCCCGCCCCCTGCCCCGGTGGACGCAGGATACCCCAAAAGAAATCACCGCCCAGCTGTGCCAGACCGCAAAGCCGGGCTGGGTACACTGGTTTTTCTCGTTTGAGCACAACCTGGGGTTATCCGCAGAAAAACGGCAGCAGATCATCAGCATGGTGCCGCCGGGCACCAAGTTATACAAGAACAAGATCCTGGGGCTGCGCGGGCGTGCCACCGGGCTAATCTTCAACCTGGAACCGCGCCATTTGATCTGTGCGGCAGAGCTGCGCGCCCTGCTGAACCGACCGGAGCACCCGCTGCATTGGGTGCAGCTTTCCTGCGGGGTGGACACCAGCTACAGCCAGCAGACCGCCGATACTTTTGCCTTTGTGCTGGACGGCATTTTATCTGACCGGCGTAAGGTCACGCTGGCGGCCCAGGCCCACAACAACAAGACCCGCGCCGAACACAGCCTGCCGCCGCTGGCCCCCAGCGATATTCCGCCCCTGCTGCTGGACTTTCTGGAGCAGCAGCGCAGGGCCTGGGGCTTTGCCCGCACCGTGTATCTGGATTCTGCCGACCAGGCCACGATCACCGAATGCCAAAAGTACCGCCGCCTGCACGGCTGCATTTATGACTTTGTGCCCGCCTGGAAACGCCTGCCGGTGCTGGACCGCATCAACCTGGAATGCGGCTGGCTGGCCCACGGGGACCACCTGTTTGTGCAGGAAGCCTGCGCCCCCCTGATTGAGGAATACAACGTATACAGCTGGGACGAAAAGAAGCCCAACTGCCCGGAGGACCGCAACGACCACTGCGTAAACGCCGAGCAGTACGCCTGGCTGCCGTATAAGGAGCAGATTGGATGAGATGGATAGAAAGGGTGAAGACGATGATCCGCAGCTGGCTGGAAATTCAGCCTGCATCCGGCAAAGGGCTTGTGATTCGCGAGCCGGTCAGCTTTGAAACCAACGTGCTGCGCAACCGCATCTGGTACCGCGGCGATGCCTGCGAGCTGGACCAGCTGTTCAAGCTGCTGGGGGATGACGAGGTGAGCCGGGCCAGATTCTGGGCCGCTGCGCCGGAGGATGAAAGCATCCGCAAAGCGCACAGCGGCCTGCCGGGCATTATGGTAGATATTCTGGCCGGCATTGTGAAAGCCGACCTGAACGAGCTGGACTTTGACGGCCCCGCCGCCCAGGACGCTGCCGCCCGCTGGGCACAGCTGGCCGAAGAGAACGACCTGCCGGGCCTTGTCAGCCGCGCTGTGGCCGACACGCTGGTGACCGGGGACGGGGCGTTCAAGATCAGCCTGGACCCCAACGTCAGCACAGATCCGATCCTGGAGTTCCGTGGCGCGGACCAGGTGGAATACCGCACCAGCCACGGGCGCATCCAGGAGATTTGCTTCCTTTCCCCTGTGGGGGAGCGCGGGCGGATCCTGCGGGAGGTATATGCCCCCGGCCGGGTGCAGTATGAACTGCTGGACGGGGACAAAGTTTTGCCCGTCACCGCGGAACCTGGCACCGCCGCCCTGCGGGATGTGACCTTTGCCGGGGATTTTATGCTGGCTGTACCGCTGCAGTTCTGGCCGTCCGCCCGTTGGCGCGGCCGCGGGCAGAGCATCTTTGATAAAAAGACGGATGCCTTTGACGCCCACGATGAAATCATCAGCCAATGGATGGACGCGGTGCGGGCGGGGCGGGTGCAGCGCTATATTCCGGAATCCCTGATCCCCCGCAACCCCGAAAACGGCGCGCTGCGGATGCCCAACGCCTTTGGCTGCCGCTTTGTGGCTGTGCACGAGAGCAGCAAGGAAAACGCGGATGACAAGATCCAGACCGAGCAGCCGGACATCCGGTATGATGCTTTCCTGGCCAGCTACACCGCCACGCTGGATATGTGCCTGCAGGGCATCATGAGCCCCGCCACCCTGGGCATTGACCTGGGCAAAATGTCCAGCGCCGAAGCCCAGCGCGAGAAAAAGGACGTGACCGGCTACACCCGCAGCGCCATTACCGATGCGCTGGAAAAAGCCCTGCCCCGCCTGGCCGAAACCGCCCTGAAAGCACAGGATATTCAGGCCAGCCTGCTGCCCGGCGAATACCACGCCTCCTGCAGCTTTGGCGAGTACGGCGCCCCCAGCTTTGACAGCCGGGTCCAGACTGTTGCCGCCGCGGCCGGTGCGGGCGTGATGAGCGTCGAAGCCCAGGTGGATGAGCTGTGGGGGTCCAGCAAGGACGACGCCTGGAAGGCTGCTGAGGTGCAGCGCATCCGGCTGGAGCAGGGCATTACCGATGCTGCCGAGCCGGAGCTGGCTGCCCCCTCCGGCCTGATGCCCGGCCCTAACGCATGACCGCCCGCGATATTGCCGCCCTGTTTGATGCCCTGGAGCTGGATCTGGTAAAAAGCCTGCACCGCTGCCTGGCCCGCCACCGGCAGCAGGAGCAGACCGAGGGCGGCCAAAACGGCACACCCCAGCACTGGCAGGCCTGGCAAGCTGCCAAGCTGCGGGACCTCCGGCGGTTCCGCCGGGAAAACACCGCCATCCTGGGCGAATACCGGGACCGCATTGATGCCGATACCCGTACCCTGCTGGAGGAGGAAGCCGCCCAGGGCGGGGCAGATGGATTTTTCCGGATGAGCGACGAGCGGATGACCGCCCTGCTGAACGAGATGCAGCAGGCCAACGAACAAAGCGAGCGCGCCGCCCTTCGCTACATGAACGATGTGTACCGCAAAACCATCCTGCGCACCGCCGCTGCCATGCAGGCAGGCGGGCAGACCCTGCAGCAGGCTACCGACGCGGCGACCCGCGATTTTCTGGAGCAGGGCATTGCCTGCATCCGCTACCGCAACGGCCGCCGGGTGAACATTTCCACCTATGCCGAAATGGCCCTGCGCACCGCCGGAACCCGCGCCATGCTGATGGGGGAAGCCGCCCAGCGGGAGCGCCTTGGCCTGGACACCGTGCTGGTCAGCCAGTACGGTGCCTGCTCCAAAACCTGCCTGCCCTGGCAGGGGCTTGTTTACATTGATGATGTGTTCCAGCCCTACCACGGCCCCCACACACCGGGCGGAACATACGGCGTCAGCCGCAACGGCAGGCAGTATCCGCTGCTGTCCGCTGCCATGCAGGGCGGGCTGTTCCACCCCAACTGCCGCCACACCCTGAGCACCTGGGTGGAAGGCATCAGCACCCGCCCGCGCCCGATGGACAAAGCCAAAGTGGAAGCCGCCGCCCAGCTGGAAGCCAAACAGCGCGCCCTGGAGCGCAGCGTGCGCAAAGCCAAGCGCCAGGCCGCCGGCCTGTGTGACCCCGCCGCCGCAAAAGCCGCCCGCGCCCGTGTGCGCGCCGCCCAAAAGGAGCTGCGGGATTTTGTAGCCGACCACGGGGATGTGCTGCGCCGGAATGTGTGGCGGGAGAGGGATGCGGCAGCGCTGGAACGCTATACAAACCCTGCCGCAAGTGGTATACTGGACACATCAAACAGGATTGGTGTGAACCCGGACGTGAATTATATTTGTGACTTAAACCCTGAAATTTACAAAGCAGCTGTTCCAACTATTACTACAGAGCATGTTATCATCACGGATAAGCAGCTTGAGCATATCCGTGAACGGCATCCTGATATTTCTGCAACGGTCATGGAGCAGTTGACTGAAATTATTCACGCACCGGACTACATCATCGAAACTGACATGCCCTATACCGCAAACATTCTGAAGCACTTGGAGATCAACGGCAAGGGGTACCAGCTGGTGCTGCGCATCCGAACCGACAGCGACCCTGAGGAGTTCCAAAACTCTGTTATAACGTTTATGTCTGTAAACGAAAAGCGTTACCGCCAATACCTGCGGAACCGCAAAATACTTTACAGCCGGGAATGAATGTGCTAAAATAAGCATAGGATAAGAAAGGCATTTGAGGTGGTAAATTTCGTAGCGACCACACGCCGATGGTAACGACAAGGGCTTTTGCCCTGAGAGATGCAGGAGGATGCTACGCCTGCCAAATGCCAATCGATGGGGAACGGTTCCGATGCCGTTCCCCGTTCCTATTTTTTACAGTTTTAACAACCACGATGCAATTCTGCACCGTGGTATTTTTATGCCTGCTTTTGACCGCATGAGGTCAGGGCGGGCAATTTTTATGCCCAAAACCAGAAAAATCAAGGGCAATACCGCATAATTCTAAGTGCCAATACGGCGAGCGAGGTGCGGCAGCTGCTAAGCCAAAAGCGCAGATAATACTGGAT
>ERZ1034913.1576-NODE-1576-length-13472-cov-32.338898_pt1 | contig 13472 bp, 6 predicted proteins | sample MGYA00520697_ERZ1034913 | MGnify/ENA primary metagenome ERZ1034913 (study PRJEB33766, sample SAMN09781786) | gut metagenome | biome: gut microbiome | host: Homo sapiens | place: Madagascar | study: EMG produced TPA metagenomics assembly of the PRJNA485056 data...
GAAGTAAAGTCAACATCATCTTTAGTTGCAACTGTGTAGGTTGTGCTACCATCTGGATTCTTAGCAGATGTCACATTAACATTTTTACCAGCTGCTACTTTCGTTGTAGCTTGAGCAATACCGTCTTTCAACTGTTTAACATTCACAGCATCGGTGTCATCTTCACCAGCTTTGACATCGGTAATTTTGTTACCATCAACGCTTACATTACCACCAGAGATTGTTGTTCCACCATCTTTAAACTCGATTTTTTGACCATCTTTATTTGAGATAGAATCAATATTCTTCAAGTCTTTAGCAAGTTGAACTTCTAAGGTACCTTTACCATCGGCTTTAACATTGACGTTACCTGATGCTGATTTAAATGCATCAGATGCAGCTTTATCAATGCCTTCACCTTTAATAGTGACTAACGTATTTAATTTATGGCTATTAACGACTTCATTATTGCCTGTAAATTTCAAGCCATCGTTAAGTGTTGCCACTTCTTCCTTATCACCATTTGGTTTTTCGTAAACGATACGGGTCTTAGTTTTACCGTCTTTACCATCGTTACCATCAAGACCTGCTTGACCTTGCGCAACAGTGATTTTACCGTTAGAACCATCTTTACCGTTGATGCCGATAGTACCGTCTTTACCATTTAAGGCAATGCCGTCTTTACCATCTTCACCTTTCAGGCCGATAGTGCCATCTTTACCGTTGATAGAGATACCATCTTTACCATTTTCACCTTTAACTGTGATAGTACCAGGTTCTTTATCATTACCAATGGTGACATCTTTGTTTAAGCCAACTTGTAATTTCGCTTTACCGTCTTTGTCTGTGATAACTTTAGTGGTTACACTACCGTCGCCTTTAACCGTTACAGTTTCACCAAGTTTAGCTTTAACATCATTACCATTTTCGTCAGTTAAACCAAAGCCATTATTAGTAATATTACCAATAGTATCTTTCAAATCACCAACATTAACTGCATTATTTAAAGTGTTTCCAGTAGCATCTTCCAAGGCAACTTTATTTCCTGTTGCGTCTTTCAAGCCACTATCAACATTAACGATTTGGTTTCCACCGTTATTTAAGCCCTTATCAGTTACACTAACTGTTTTAGTGTTATCTGCATCTTTTGGTGTCACAGTTAAACCATTGCCATTGATAACAGATTTATTGCCTGTTGTTTCATCAATGAATGTTGCGCTAGTTAAGTCTTGTAGCTGTTTAGCCATCTTCAGAACTAGCTTGCCAGCATCGTTGTCAACACGTAAGTTTTTATCTGTCACTGCAGCATTCGGATCTAATTTACCTAAAATTTCTAGCTCTTCATTTAGTTCTTTAGCAATAGAATCACCCTTATCGCCTTTGAATTTTAAGCCATCTTTTAAGGTAGCAACTTTTTCATTATTCACAACTAAACGAGGTTTAGTTTCACCATCTTTACCGTTCACACCTGCAGGACCTTCAGCAGTCTTAATGGTTACAGCATTCTCTCCATCTTTGCCTTTCAAGCCGATTGAGCCATCTTTACCATTAATTGCGACACCTGAACCGTCTTTACCATTCACACCAATTTGGCCATCAACACCGTCTTTACCATTTTCACCTTTTTGGCCGACAGTTACATTGTCTGCAGTAAGATCTTTAGCAAGACCAACTACAACTTTGCCATCTTTAGTCATGGTTTTGATGTTAGTTGCATCATAACGATCATCAGCTTTAGTGCCTTCACCCACAATATCAAGTTGATCACCTAAATTTTTGTGAATAACTTCTCCCGATTGTGCACCAAAATTTAAACCTTTTTTAGTTAAATTATTGGTAATTTGATCACCTGTAGCTTTTAATTGTTCTTCCGTTGCGGCACGTCCTTTAGTCGCAAAATCAGAACCATCAATAGTTTTGTTAGTTAAGCCTGTAATATCACCTGTTTTCGCATCCAATTTGATTGGATTATCACCTGCGACATTAACAACTTGATCAGCTGCAAATTCAACTTTACCGTTACCATCTTTGTTTGTGATTGATGTAATATCAGTTAATGCACCCTCAACATTCACTTTATATGGATCTACACTTGTACCAGTGCCTGTTACAGTTGTGTTTTTACCATTTACAAGTGCTGTTTTTGAATCTTTTAACTGTTTAACAGTTACAGCATCATTATCTTCTGTGCCTTCAGCAACATTTTTAATTTGCTTATTACCACCATCGATACCAGTCTTAGTTATACTTGGACCATCTTTAATAGTTAAGCCATTATTGTTAATTGTTAAATCATCGCCAAACTTAATTGAACCAGCATCAGTTAAATTGATATCTTTAGACAATTGAACATTTAACTTACCATCTTTGTTATTCACGCCAATGTTGTTTTCTGTCAATTTAGTTTTGTCTGCACCACCTACAATATCAACTTTTTGGTTAAGTTTTTTCGCTATTACTTTAGAGTCATCAGTTTGACCATCATCTCCAGCGAATTTCAAACCATCATCCATTGTTGCAACTTCACGAACAATATCTTTGCCGTCTTTGCCTTTAATTGGATTACCGTCTTTATCTTTCGGTGTGTAAACAATACGTTGTGATTTATCTGTACCTGGCTCTTGGTTCACTAAAGTTTGTGTACCATCATTTGTTGAGATATCAACAGATTTACCGTCGCTACCATCTGCGCCTTTAGGACCAGTTAAACCGATGTGACCAACGCCATCTTTACCTGCGATAGATACAGCGTCTTTACCATCTTTGCCTGTGATTCCGACTTTACCATCTTCACCTTTAGCACCATTTGGACCAGTGATAGTTACACCATCTTTACCATTAGCGCCATCTTTACCATTAACAACAACTTTGTCTAAGTTAGTTAAGTTACTATCTAAGGAATAGGTATAAGTATGATCATCACCATTAAGCGTTTGTTTAACTTTTAAGTTTTTACCAGCATCAAAGTTTACAACTGCTCCCGGTTTCACTTTCGTTGCGGTTGATGTACCTTCAATTTCACCTGTTGATTTAGTTGCATTCGCTAACCAACCACTGTTATTGATTGCTTCAACGACAGTTTTGACCGTAGCTAAGCCATTATCACCTTTAACGCCAGGTTTGCCATCTTTACCATTTGCACCGTTTTCGATCTCACCAACGTTTACATCGTATTTAACCACACCATTTTCATCCACTGATGCTGTCGTGAAGTTACCGTTTGTGAAATCTAAACCATCAGATACTTTAACTGTTTTCTTAGTTGTAGCATCACCATTAGATTTATATGCTAATTCTGCATCACCTAAGTTTTGTTTAGAGGTGCTGACAGTATAGGTTTTTTGACCTGTAGTAGAATCTGTTTCCTCGGTAACTGTAACATTATCGCCTTGCTTAACTACAGTACCCAAGCCAGTAATCACTTTTTTACCATCATTAGTGATATTACTTAAGTCATTTTTAGCTACGCCTGTGATAACCGCTTTTTCATTTGTAACATCTTGACCATTACCATCTAAATAAGTCATAGTCACGTTGCCGCTGTTATCTACTGCATACTCACCTGGTTTAATATGACGTTCAGCTGCTTTCACTTCATTTAATTGGCTAACATTCACAGCATCGGTATTATTTGTACCCGCTTTCACATTTGTGATTGCTTTATTACCTGCATTAATACCCTCTTTAGTCACACTTGGACCATTGGTGATTGTTAAACCATCTTTGTTAATGCTTAAGTTATTATCGCCAAACTTAATTGAACCAGCATCAGTTAAATTGATATCTTTAGATAATTGAACATTTAACTTACCATCTTTGCTATTCACGCCAATGTTGTTTTCTGTCAATTTAGTCTTATCTGCGCCACCAATAATATCTAACTGCTCATTTAATTTCTTAGCAATAACTGTGCTGTCATCACCTTTAAATTTCAAGCCGTCTTCCATGGTTGCAACAGTATGTTTGCCTTTGCCATCTTCGTAAACAACACGAGAGATGCCATCTGCACCATTTTTACCTTCAACACCATCGACACCTTTCTCAACTTGGATATCTACACGGTTTGTACCATCTTTACCATTAGTTCCATCTTTACCATTTAAGCCGATTTTGCCGTCTTTACCATCTTTACCGGTAACAACAACATTTTCAACTTCAATGTCTTTGCTTAATGAATAAGTGTAAGTATGGTTATCTCCATTAATTTGTTGTTTAACGGTTAAGTTTTTACCAGCATCAAAGTTTACAACTGCACCCGGTTTCACTTTCGTTGCGGTTGATGTGCCATCAAGTTCACCTGTTGATTTAGTTGCATTCGCTAACCAACCACTGTTATTGATTGCTTCAACGACAGTTTTCACAGTTGCTAAGCCATCATTACCATTGACACCAGTTTTACCATCTACACCATTTGTGATATTACCAGTCTTCACATCATACTTGACCACACCATTTTCAGCTACTGATGCAGTGGTGAAGTTACCATCAGTGAAATCTAAACCTTTATTTAATGTGACAGTTTGCTCATTTGCACCATTTGCTTTGTATTTAATATTAAATGCATCAGCTCCAGGTACATTCGCTTTTACTTTATATGTAGTACGACCTACAGCATCAGTTGTATTCGTCACAGTAACAGAACTATCAGCGGCTTCAACGATGGTTCCTAAACCAGTAATCACTTTTTTGCCATCATTATTGATGTTAGAAAGATCATTTTTAGCCACACCAGTAATCGTTGCTGTCATACCATTAACAACATTACCTTTACCATCTGTGTAAGTTAAACTTACATTACCATCGTTACCTACTGCATAAGTAGTGTTAGTAATATGTTTTTCATCATCTAAATTAGCAACAGTTTTATCACCATATTTAATACGATCTCCCTCGTATTTAATTGTGGTATTACTATTGTTATCGCCAAGTTTAATCTGTTTGGTTTCAACACTGTTTAAACCTTTAAGATCTTTTGCTAATTTAATTGCTAAACCACCTGTAGCAGCACTTGAATTTTTCTCACCAATAACACCGATGTTATTATCAGTTAATTGCTCTTTATCTGCACCACCTGTGACATTTAATGTTTCGCCTAATTGACGATTTACTGTTACATCAGCATTATCACCTTTAAAGTTTAAACCTTTAGCAATATTTTCTGCATTCTTGGTGATATTTTGCGCATTTTTAGTAATATTTTGTGCATTATTTGCGATATTATTCGCATTGTTAGTCACATTTTGGTTAGTTGCATAAAGCTGTGAACCATTTACGGCATCTTTACTGTCTGCAGAAATTGTACCGTTTAATACATTAGTAATTTTCTTATTGCCAGCATTAACGCCATCTTTAGTTACGCTTGGACCATTTTTAATAGTTAAGCCTTTATCATCTAAAGAAGTATTGCCAGTAGTGACATTCGTGAAAGTTACATTTTCTTTTGTCGCAACGGTTAAGTTTTTCTCATTTTGAGTAATCTTAATGTTATCTCCAGCTGTAAATGTAACGGTATCACCCATTGCAACTTTTTTCTCAGCATTACCGCTTACTTCACCGGTACCTGTTTTCGCAGCTGTAATTTTCCAGCCTTGTTCAACACGTGATGCTACGGCATATAATTGAGAACCATTAATCGCATCTGTTGAATCAGCTTCTACATGACCTGCTGCTACATTTTTAATTTGACGCTCGTTGCCTTTTTCACCAACGCTTACAAAACGACCTGCGTCTTTTGCTTTACCAGCAAAATTATAGGTGTGACCATCAATAGCTTTACTTGCTACTGTTTCAGTTGCATGCGAACCATCAGCTTTAGAGCTATCACCCAAGATCACTGAACCATTTGTCGCAGCGGTAATATTTGCACCAATTGCAACGGTATTTTTACCATTTACTTTCGTATTATGACCGATAGCAACTGAATCTACAGCAGCAGCGTTTGTTCCTGTTGATTCACCTAATGCAATAGAACCTGCACCTTGTGCACCTTTATTATCGTAGTTACTACCTGCAGTTTTTGGATCAATTGTTGATTTAACACTTACATAGTTTGTTTGTGCCAATTCAACCGCTTCTTTTACATTATGAAGGGTTTGATTCTTAATTTCAAAATCAGGCGCTTTATAGGTGTATCGACCATTACCATCAACGGTATAACCATTGTAATTTGGTCCTGCGATAGATTTCGCAAGATTATCATTTACTTCAGATAATTGTTTAACATTTACCGCATCAGTATCTTCACGACCTGCAGCAAGATTCACTAAACGACGCTCTTTACCTTTATTTGCAATCGCAACTACACCGTTCTCAATCTCAAAACCATCATTCGTATATTTTGCATTTTTATTTTTGATGTCTTCTTGATTGATAATGGTGCCATTACCTAAAGCCAATGAGTTATTTGCATTAGATTGTGCGCTTTCACCGATAGTCATTGCACCTTTTTTAGTTGCTTTAGAATCCTTACCAATAGTGATTACATTTTCATGTAAAGCTTGTGAATTAGCACCAAATGCAATTGAGTTTGCTTCGCTTGCATTAGCACTATTACCAAATGCAATCGCATCTTTTTTATGAGCTTTAGCGTCTACACCAAATGCAATAGAATTCTCGCTACCACCTAATGCATTATAACCAAATGCAATAGATTTATTGCCCGATGCTGATGAACTTGTACCGAATGCAATCGCTTTCGCAGCAGGTGTGTTTGGACGAGTTACATTTCCTTCAATATAAGCATCTTTACCAAGAGAAAATTCACCAGTTTTTGCAAGAGAACCAAAAGCAAAAGAGTCATCACCATTGGTTTTAGCCCCTGTACCAATTGCAACGGAACGAGCACCATTTGTTTGGGTATTATTCTCACCATCATATCTAGTTCTTCTTGCCTCACCTTCACCAGGTAAACCATTTAATGTTTGAGGCGCTGTATTACCAATTGCAATTGATTGATCTCCATTTGCAGTAGCGGATGCACCAAATGCAAAACTAGCCGCACCTTTTGCATATGCTACGGAACCAATAGCTGCAGAGTAATCACCAATTGCTGCAGATTGACGCATCATTGCTAAAGAGTTAAATCCTGCGGCACGTGAAGCTGTACCAATAGCGGTAGAACCTGTTGTTTCAGCATGAGAAAACGCACCAATTGATGTAGCCAAACCACCTGTAGCTTTTGCAAAATCACCAATAGCAATACCATCTGAGGCACCTCTTGAACTTTGTACTGCAGTATTTTTACCAATTGCAATCCCTTCTGCATATGCCCCATTATTTGCATAAGAATCTTGTCTATTACTTGAGCCATTTGCATTATCGTAAGATCTATTACCTGGGTTTTTATAATCGTATGCCCAGGTTTGATCTGCACCGTAACTTGGTGCAGCACTCGCACCATCAGAAGTAATAGCATAGCCAGCACTATTTGTTGAACCAATTGCTACATATGCATGCGCAGCAAGTGGCGATAACGCAAATGGTATAGCAAGTGCGGTTGTTTTTAATAACGTTGAAACTGCTGAAGAGGTTTTCTTCACGCTAGAAACTGAAGATACCGGTTTTACTTTTGATAATTCAGATACAGCGACCCATACTTGGGTAGAACTACACCAAATTACCTTAAAAATCTTGTTCATTTAATTCATCCTTATAAAATTAAAATCATAAAAATATTGCTAAAATTTGTTAAACTACAAATAACTCATCATTATTCGCGGAGGCACATTATAGATCAATTAGCCACCAATAAAATCTAATTTACCAACATTTACATTTCTTGACATTACATTCCAAAAATAAACTTTTAATATACATTTCCTGACTAAATATTTAATTACCATTCATGATCAACTAGTTAAATAATGAAAGGAAAACGTTTGCCAATTTAATTATCTACTTCTTTATTGTAGAAAAGATATTTTTCCTTTGTAAAAAACTGAAAATAATAACATGTACAGCCCATGCTGAAATTATTGCAATCAACAGATCAATTGGGTAATGCATACCTAAACGCACTCGACTAATCAACATTAATACGCCCCAAATTGTCATCGCTCCAATAAGCAATTCCGCTTTAAAAGAACGATTGCCCAATAATTGGCTAAACCCTACGGCTAACATAAGCCAAGTCGCTACGAAAATAGAATGCCCTGATGGAAAAGAATAACCCGTTTCATCTTCATAATGTGCTTTTAACCAAGCAGGTGTATCGGCTTGTGTGGAATAGAATTTATCCACTAATTTTGCACGTTCTGAGCGATCTTGATGATAAAAGGCATCCGTAGTACTTTCTGTTTTTTCCGCTAAATAAACAGTGAAAGGACGCGGCTCGGCAAAAACCGTTTTTAACCCTGTTTTAATCACTTGTGTGGATAAGACTGATAAGCCCATTACTATTACGCCCATAATCCACTGCTTACGATTTTCAAAAAGAAAACGGAAAAGCAAGGCAAATATAGCGCAAGTGATCAAAGCATAAGGTACACTGCCTGTTTCAGTTAAAAGATAAAGCCAGTAATCCCATTCCATTAATTGATTATTTCCATGCCAATGATAAGTAAAACCCCAAACAAAAAATGGTACAAGACAAAGTAATAATGTATATAATGACAACCTTTTAAACATTGTTTCCCCTCGACAAGTAAAATAAGGTTTGCATTTTAGCAGAATTACGTAAAAAGGATAAGTTATGTCAAAAATCCAACTGGTTACTCAAGCTAATTTACCAACTGAATACGGTATTTTCAAAATGGTCGGATTTGAGTTTCCTGATACAAAAAAAGAACACGTTGCCTTGGTTATGGGCGATATTTCAAATCAAGATGAGCCTGTACTCGCCCGTATTCATTCTGAATGTTTAACCGGCGATGCATTACATAGTTTAAAATGTGATTGCGGTTTTCAACTAGCAGCCGCATTACGTCAAATTAGCGAAGCGGGTCGTGGTGTTTTAATCTATCATCGTGAAGAAGGCCGTGGCATTGGTTTAATTAATAAAATTCGAGCTTATTCATTACAAGATCAAGGGATGGATACTATTGAAGCCAACCTTGCATTAGGTTTTAAAGCTGATGAACGTAACTTTAATGTGTGTGCCGATATGTTTGAATTATTAGGTGTGAAGCAAGTTCGCTTGATGACAAACAACCCACAAAAACTAGAAACCATGAAAAAAGCGGGTATTAATATCGTGGAACGTGTACCATTGAATGTAGGGGAAAACCGTTACAACACAAAATATCTTGATACTAAAGCCAAGAAAATGGGTCATTATATTGTACATAACAACGAAGAGCATTTAATGACTTGCCCACATTGCCAAGAAGAAGTCATTTAATAAAAAAGCCATACAACAGTATGGCTTTTCTTTTATCAAAACAATTATTGATTTACACCCCAATGACGAGTATCTTTATCAAATTTCATGCCTGAATGAGACCCTTCCGAACCATTAAAATAAACGTCTTTATTTGCACAAGCTGAAATCACTAATGCACCAATAATAATAAGAAGTAATTTTTTCATTATGTTTACCTTTTTAAACTGACTTGCCCAACTAAATTGTATCATAACTTTTATTAACTTTTCCTGCTTAAATTAGCTGATTTCTTGCAAAATTCATGCCTAGCTTCTACAATAGCGCCTCATTTTTAACTTGTAGTTCGCAAACCTCCTACATAAAAAAACTAGGTACCCTATGAATATTTCAAATCCTAATCACAATCGTAAAGCCCTTGTGATCTTCTCTGGTGGACAAGACTCCACGACCTGTTTAATTCAAGCTATTGCTGAATATGGCGTAGAAAATGTCGAAGCCGTCACCTTTCAATACGGCCAGCGCCACGCAATTGAATTAGAAAAAGCCCGTTGGATAGCGAAAGATCTCGGCGTAAAACAAACGTTGATTGATACGTCCGTTATCAAATCCATCACCCACAATGCCTTAATGGATGCAAATGCAGATATTGAACAAAAAGACGGTGAATTACCTAATACCTTTGTGGATGGCCGCAATGCGCTCTTCTTATTGTATGCAGCGATTTATGCAAAAGGACAAGGTATTAATGACATTATCACGGGCGTATGTGAAACAGATTTCAGTGGCTATCCCGATTGCCGAGATGTGTTTATCAAATCTATGAATGTCACCCTTAATTTAGCCATGGATTATCCATTCAATTTAAAAACGCCTCTAATGTATCTCACCAAAGCACAAACCTGGGCATTAGCTGATGAATTAGGTGCGTTAGATTATATTCGTCAGCATACTCACACTTGCTACGAAGGTATTGAGGGAGGCTGTGGAGAATGTCCGAGCTGTCAATTACGTCATAAAGGTTTACAAGAATACCTGTCAATCAAAGCTGAGAATAAAAATGTTTAAAGTATCCAAAGAATTTAGTTTTGATATGGCCCACTTATTAGATGGTCATGATGGAAAATGTCAAAATCTACATGGTCATACCTATAAACTTCAAGTAGAAATAACGGGTCATTTAATTACTCATGGCGCAAAAAAATCAATGGTGATGGACTTTTCAGATTTAAAATCTATTGTGAAAAAATCCATTTTAGATCCCATGGATCATGCATTTATTTACGATCAAACCAGTAAACGTGAAAGTAAAATTGCCATACTTCTAGAAGAATTACAATCAAAAACCTTTGGCGTGAATTTTCGTAGTACCGCTGAAGAAATGGCTCGTTTTATTTTTCATCGTCTAAAATATGATGAAAAATTACCCATTTCTGCCATTCGATTATGGGAAACGCCAACATCATTTTGTGAATATCAGGAATAAATACGGTGGAAAAACGACCTATTTCAGAACCGTATTATAATATTGTTGAGATTTTTGAAAGCCTTCAAGGAGAAGGTTTTAATACCGGTATGCCCGCCATTTTTATTCGTTTTGGTAAATGTAATCTTGCCTGTACCTGGTGTGATACCAATTATCATCAATTTAAACGTTGGTCATTATCACAAATTCTCAATAAAGTGCGGTCATTTTCTGCAAAGAATATTATTATCACAGGTGGTGAGCCGACCATTGTGCCTAAATTAGAGATTGTACTTAATCAATTAAAAAGTTTAGGTTATTTTTTAGCAATTGAAACTAATGGTCTTCGCAGTGTTCCTAGTCAAATCGATTTTATTGCCACTAGTCCCAAACGTCTATATGCGCATAAATACGAAAAGCGTTGTATTTCATTTGCACATGAAGTTCGTATTGTTGCTGATGACAATATTATTCCTTTTTGTGAAATGATTGAAAATAAAATTCAAGCAAAATATTACTATCTTTCTCCTTGTGAAGTTCATGGCAATATGAACCTATTAGAAACGATCACACAATTAGGGAAATTAAATCAAAGAACGAATAAACCCAGATGGCTATTAAGTTTACAAACACATAAATTGATTGGAATGGAATAGCTATCATTTCTCTGTTCTAGGTGCAGTTATCATGCATGTCAAACTTTAACTGCACTTTACTTCCATGTTATATCTCCTTTCTCTTGATATCTTTAATTTTATAAATGCATCATTTTTTGATAAAATCACGCTAATTTTTTTATAAATAAGTAACTAATTTTAAAATGACTACAAATTATTCTGCTCAAGAAATTACGGTCCTGAAAGATCTCGAACCGGTGCAAATTCGCCCCGGTATGTACACGGACACCACCCGTCCAAATCACCTTGCTCAAGAAGTTATTGATAACAGTGTGGATGAAGCTCTTGCGGGTTTTGCCACCAAAGTTGAAGTAATTTTACATGCTGATCAATCGCTTGAAGTCATTGATAATGGACGCGGGATGCCAGTGGACATTCATCCAACGGAAGGCGTTTCTGGTGTGGAAGTGATCTTAACTAAACTTCACGCTGGCGGTAAGTTCTCGAATAAAAACTATGAATTTGCCGGTGGTTTACACGGGGTGGGGATTTCTGTCGTCAATGCCCTTTCTGAACGCGTTGATATTCAAGTTAAACGTAACGGCGAAGTGTATAAAATTGCCTTTGAAAATGGCGTAAAAGTAGAAGAATTAGAAGTCATCGGGACTTGTGGCAGACGTACGACCGGCACCACTGTTCACTTCAAACCAAACCCAAAATATTTTGATAGCAAGAATTTTTCTGTCAGCCGTTTACGTCACTTATTACGTGCTAAAGCTGTACTTTGTTCAGGCTTAGAGATTAAATTTGTCGATAAAGTGAATAACACCGAAGATGTATGGTGTTATCAAGATGGTTTATCCGATTACTTAACCGAAGCGGTGAATGGTTTTGAAACCTTACCTGAAAAACCTTTTGTCGGCGAGTTTAAAGGATCCACAGAAGCGGTAAGCTGGGCATTACTCTGGTTGCCAGAAGGTGGTGAGCTTATTGCAGAAAGCTATGTAAACTTGATTCCAACGGTACAAGGCGGAACACACGTAAATGGTCTTCGCCAAGGCTTGCTCAATGCCATGACTGAATATTGCGAATTCCGCAATAAATTACCACGCGGTGTGAAATTAACCGCAGACGACATTTGGGATCGCTGTGCTTACATTCTTTCGCTCAAAATGCAGGATGCCCAATTTGCAGGGCAAACGAAAGAACGTTTATCTTCTCGTCAAAGTGCGGTCTTTGTTGCGGGTGTTTTAAAAGATGCCTTCAGTTTATGGCTAAACCAAAACGTACAAGATGCGGATCGCTTAGCTGAAATGGCGATCAGTTCTGCACAACGTCGTTTAAATGCTGCGAAAAAAGTCGTCCGTAAAAAATTAGTCAGCGGTCCTGCTCTACCGGGTAAATTGGCAGATTGCGCATCACAAAATTTAGAAAAAACCGAATTATTCTTAGTGGAAGGTGACTCTGCAGGCGGCTCAGCCAAACAGGCGCGAGACCGTGAATATCAAGCGATCCTACCGTTACGCGGAAAAATCTTAAATACTTGGGAAGTCGCCAGTGATCAAGTGCTTGGCTCAACGGAAATTCATGATATTGCTGTGGCGCTTGGTATCGATCCTGATAATGAAGACTTATCTCAACTTCGTTACGGGAAAGTCTGTATTTTAGCCGATGCGGACTCCGATGGTTTACATATTGCTACCCTACTCTGCGCCCTCTTTTTACGTCATTTTCCGAAATTAGTGCAAGATGGGCATGTCTATGTGGCAATGCCACCACTCTATCGTATCGACTTAGGCAAAGAAGTGTTTTATGCCCTTGATGAAAATGAGAAAGAAGCCATTTTAGAACGTTTAAAAGGTAAAAAAGGCACTTTAAACGTACAACGATTCAAAGGTTTGGGGGAAATGGATCCGTCACAATTACGTGAAACCACCATGGATCCGAATACTCGCCGATTAGTTCAATTAACTTACGATCTTGAGGAAGATCAAGGCGCAGCGACATTAGAATTAATGGATATGTTACTCGCTAAAAAACGGGCAGAAGATCGCAAAAATTGGTTGCAAACTAATGGCGATCAAGTGGATTTAAC
>ERZ1034913.1577-NODE-1577-length-13464-cov-41.728466_pt1 | contig 13464 bp, 14 predicted proteins | sample MGYA00520697_ERZ1034913 | MGnify/ENA primary metagenome ERZ1034913 (study PRJEB33766, sample SAMN09781786) | gut metagenome | biome: gut microbiome | host: Homo sapiens | place: Madagascar | study: EMG produced TPA metagenomics assembly of the PRJNA485056 data...
CCAAGTCTTTCATCACATACTCTGCCATCGGGCTACGGCAGATATTGCCGTGGCAAATAAATAGTACTTTAATCATCTTTTCATATCTCCATTTAAGTCTTGTATTTCTTCTCAAACGCTTGATATTTCAGGGTTTTCCGACTTTTGAGTTTTCCTTTCTTTTCAAGGTATCTTCTCAAATCTTCTCGTATTTTCTTATATTTTTCCCTGCAATCTTGGTAAATCCGTTGGTAAAGCAAGCGTCCTTACCAACGGGCTTTTTTAACTATTCGCTATCCGATATACTTCTTCCTTTGCATCATCAAAATTCACATGGGTGTAAGTGTTCAAGGTTACACTGATGTCTGCGTGACCCATGATATACTGCAAGGTTTTCGGATTCATACCGGATTTTGCCATATTAGAGCAAAAGGTGTGCCTGCATACATGAGGGGTAACTTTCGGCATCTGGATGCGATAAATTTTATTATATTTCTGAATAATATGCTCCAGATACTTTTCCCAGTGAAGGGCAACCATCGGCATATCGTTTTTATCCAGAAACAAAAATCCTGCATATCCTTCCACCATCGGTTCAACTTTTGGTGTCTTGCGGTTGGCAATGATTCTGCGAAAACACGCTGCGACAGCTTCCGTCATCGGCACATAGCGGATGCCTTTGTCAGTTTTTGGTTCTTCAATTACATACTGCATCTGTGCAGTACGCTGTAACTGATGGTCTACCTTGATACGCATTTCTCCAAACTCGATTTCTGAAACCGTCAGCCCACAGAACTCTGAGATACGAAGCCCTGTGTGAAAAAGAATATAGATTGCATCATAGTATCTGCTAAAATGTTTATCTTCCTGAATAAACTTTAGCAAATCTCTCTGCTGCTTTCGGGTAATCGCTTCTCTGGTAACAGAATCATTGACAATGACGGATGCAAGCTCAAATTCAAATGGGTTTTTACGAAGCAAATCATCGTCTACCGCCATCTGAAATGCTGGTCTGAGGACTCCCCGGATAGAATGAATGGAACTGTATCCCCGCCCATCAATTTGTTGGAGCTTAATCAACCATGCCTTTGCGTCTGACAAACGCACCTTATCAATTCGCAGATTCCCAAAACTCTCTTTTTTCAGCATATTGATGACCGTTTTATATCCGGCAACCGTATTGTGACGAACTCCTGTTTTCAATGAAACGTACTTTTCTACCAGTTCCAAAACAGCATAGTTGCCACCGTTGGTTACGATACGGTCAAACAAATCCGCTTCAATCTGTTTTTCTTTCTCACGCAGGGAAGGCTCCCGCTTCTTCCCTTTTGGCATTGGGTCATTCTTGTCCAAACGCCAACTGTATACATTTTTCTCTTTTCCGTCCTCATCAATATAGCGGAACCGATACCTCCCATCTTTACGCTGGTACTCGCCCTCTCGCAAAATCCGATTACGGTTATCTCGTCTTTTCTCACTCATCGTGAACTCTCCTTTCAAAAAAGAGAGCCAGACTTGCACTCTTATCATAGCACAAATCCAGCTCTCCGCATAGTTATATCATGTGAAATCGGTAAATCTGTCAGCTCTGTTTACACAGCAGTAGCCTGATCCAGATACCGTTCAAATTTCTCACGCTTAATGAGGGCACGATTGCCGTTCATCACATAAAAATCCTCATTGGGATGTGTGTCAATAAGCGTTCTCAGTTTTCCTTCGCCGATATGATAATATCTGGCTGCTTCCTCAATGGTAAGCGTATATCTACGCCACACCGGAATATCTGAGTAATTTTTTCCTTCAATATTCATCTTATTATTCGCCATAGGCAGTTATCCTCCATACATGAAAATAGCCAGACAGAGGGTGTCGGCAACGAAGTCCGGCAACGGGCTTCAAAAGACCTTGCAAACAATCTCAATCTGGCGTTGATTACTATTTATACTTTTCTTTTATTTTTCTGTTGTTTTGGTTGTTATAAGGGAGAAAAGCCCGGAAATAAGGGATTTTCCCCGGCAACCGGCTCGGCAACGGGATAGCAACAGGGGGTGCAACGGGTGGTCATTTTCAGAATGGAAGCTCCATCTGTTCTGTGACCTCCACAAAACCGTCCATCGTTTTTTCAGACGGATTGCCGGATTCCGTTGCCGGGTTTTCACGCTCCCAGCCCTTTTGTCTGCCGTATTCGGAAAACATTCTTGGGTTCGGGAAGTACCGCCATCCGGTAATGCACTGGTTCATTATCTCGTTGATTTCCCGGATTTCCCATTGCTTCGGCTCGTCAAAGGCATGGTTCAAGGCTTCCTTGTAGAGCTGCTTGGAGCAGACCATGCTCCCGGTGTACCTATCAAGATACGCCTGTATCATTCCGGCTTTGGTGTCCTCCGGCATAAAATCCCGCTGGTGTTCTTTGAGATACCGCTGCATGTCGGGGCTGAAAGCCAGCTTGAACCTGCCGCTTCGGTAAATCTCCATTGCTTCTGCCCACATCTGCTCGATATAGGCTCTGGAAGCAGTTTCGTCCTCCAAAATGTGAACCTCGGCTTGCTCCGGGTAAACCATGACCGGGATAAAGCGGCGGTTGCCGGAACGGTCAAGGGGCAGGAAGTCAAGGGCATTGGAAGTGCCGCCAAACACGCACTGACGGGGGCGGTCTGCCGGGTGGGTTTCATAGGGTATCTTGTAAACCTCTTTCTGCCGGCTTAAAAACGACTTGATTTCCTCAATGCTCTTGGCGTTGGCGGTTGCCATCATTTCCGACATTTCGATAATCCAGTGACCTTGCAGCTTGCGGTACACATTGTCATCGTCCAGCTTCCGCAAATCATCGGAGAACCACTCGTCCCGGACTGCCAGCAGACGGAAGAAGGTGGACTTGCCAGCCCCCTGACCGCCTACCAGACAGAGCATGATTTCAAACTTGCACCCCGGCTGAAAGGCTCGTGAGATTGCACCCAGCAGGAACAGCTTCAACGCTTCATAGGTGTAATCGTCTGCGTCAGCCCCCAGAAAGTGCCGCAGGCAGAAACGGATTCGCTCTGTCCCGTCCCACACAAGGGTATTGAGATAGTCCCGGATGGGATGGTACTTGTTTTCATTCGCCACAATCCCGATGGCGTTATCAATCTTTTTCTCATTGGTGAGCCCGTAGGTTTCTTCCAGATAGAGAAGCAGATACTTCATGTCCGTATCGTTCAGGGCGGTGCTTTCCCTGTGGAAGCCGATGGGCTTTATGATGTCCTTGCGGTCGGTCAGGATGTTGTATGCGATAGCCCCGGAAAGCAGCGGGTCACGCTGGAATACGGTCAGGCAGTTCCGTATGCTCTGACGGACACCGCCTTTCTCGGTGGTTTCCAGCCCCGCCTTGATTTCCTCAACGCTCTGGGGCGGCTGCATGGCGTTCATGGTGTTTTTTAGTTCTTGCTGCGTCTGCGGCTGCAAGCTCTGCCATTCGCTGTTCAAGCTGTATCACATCCTTTCCGTAGTCCGTAATCAAAGCCGCTTTTTCCTCTGTTTCCCCGAACAGCAGCACATCCAGCAGATATTCCACTTGGGCTTGCTTCTGTAAGGCTTCCACAAACCGGGGATGAAAGGCTTCCTCCGGGGAGTGCGGGGCGTAGTCCGTTCTCCATGCCATAAGCAAGTGGAGATAATCGGCAAGAATACGGAAACAGCGGTTCTTTGCTTCCTGAAACTGTTCCTCCGGGGATTTCTGCCGGGGCTTGGGCTTTTTTGCCTTTCCCGGCGGTTTCCAGTCCTCATAGGAAAGCCCGAAGTCCTGTGCCAGTTGTACGGCGGCTTCTTTCTTTCCCAGCCCATACAGGGCGGCGGCAAAATCAATCACATCCCCATCCGCACCGCAGCCGAAGCAGTGGTAACGCCGATCCAGCTTCATGCTTGGGGTTTTATCGTGATGAAACGGGCAGCAAGCCATCCCGTTCCGCCCTACATGGATTCCATAATGCTCCGCAGCCTGTCTTGTTGTGACGGACTGCTTCACAGCTTCAAATACATTCAAATCTATCCCTCCTTGAAAAAAGAAAAGCACCTGACATTCTCTGATTGAAAATGGCAAGTGCCTGTTAAAGTTCCATATCCTGTTGTTTGTGTTTCGTCTGCGCCGGGGCGTTTTTCTGTGCTTTCTTCTCGTCAGCCTTATCCTGCAAGACTTCTTTGAGGGGCTGCTTCTTGGGCGGCTCTTTGCTTTCCTCTGTGCCGGGTGTGGCTTTCCGTACCCAGTAGCGGATGTCCCGCAGCTTCTTCAAATCCTCCTGTACCTCGGTCAGCGGTACTTTCAGCTCTGCGATTTCGCTAAGAAGCGTTTCCAGCTCCTGTTGCAGCTCCTTTTGGGTACTGTCCTTATCGTCCGGGTGCTTGGCAAGGTAGGCAGCGGCTTTCTCATACCGGGCAACCTCCGAGTGTTCCTGTTTGAATTTCTCCTTTGTTTTCTTGAAAAATATCTTCTGGTACTTCTCATAGACAGGCTTACATTCCTTGCAGTCTGTCCGGCTGGCAAGAATCCCGTCAATCACTTTGCTGCGGGCTTCCTTTGGCTTCATCTGATTGCGGTAATCTGCGGCTGATTTCCCGGAAGATTCCAGAAATGCTTCTAAGTCCTCCACAGTGGAAAGCCCCTTTTGCCGGAGATAGGACAGGGCTTCGCTGACTGCCTTTAAGTCCTGTGAAGTCCCCCGGTTCTGTCCAGCCCTCGTCCAGTCCTTCCGTTCTTCCTTTCGTATCTCCATATACTTCATCAGCAGATTGGGAAGAAGTGTCGCTTCCTCCGCCGCTTTTTGTGCAAGCAGCTCTTTCCGTTTTTCTCCCAGCTCGGTAATCCAGCCTTTGAGGTTTTGGATAAGCTGCCGGATGGACTTCATCAGGCGGTTGGCGGCTCTGATTTCCCGGTTCAGGTTGCCGATATTCGTCTGGATACCTCGCTTTTCCATCTGCCGGACAGCAGCTCCCTCATGGACAGTGGGGACAATATCAAGCCCCTGTCTGGCATAGGAACGCAAGTCCACACGCTCCGGGCGGTCATTGGCTTCCAGATAGCGGTTCTGGATGACCTCCCATTCATGCCGCCAGATTTCACAATACTTCTGGTCGTTCCAGTCCACCGTATCCTCCTTGTGGCTTTTCCACCTGCCGGACGGAAGTTTTATCCGTTCTCCGTTTTCATCAAGGTCATAAACCTTGCGGCTCTTGGGAAGCCATTTTCCATGTTCGTCCATTGCCCTCATAGTCAGCAGGACATGGGCATGGGGATTGTGTCCCGGCGGATGGGGGTCATGGATGGCAAAATCAGCAATCATGCCTTTGGAAACAAACTGCTGCTGGCAAAACTCCCGGACAAGGACAGCGTACTGGTCGGGCGGTATCTCTCTGGGGATGGTAAGCACCCACCTCCTTGCAAGCTGGGAGTTCCATTGCTTCTCCACAGCTTCGGCGGCGTTCCATAAAGTATTGCGATCTGCATACTCCGGCGGGGCATTTGCCGGGAGCAGGATTTCATTGTGGACGATACCACGCTTTTCCGGGTAGTGCTTCTCTTCCTGATCGTATTCACAGAACAGCTTTTCGCCGCTCTGGTAAGCAGCGGCGGCAACCGCAGACTGCTGTTGGCTTCGCCGCACAATAGAAATTTCGTTGTGTGGACAGGGCATTTCGTGTCACTCCTTTCTGTGATTGGCGGATGGGGTGGCGTTTTACCACCTCATTTCGGGCAGAAAAAAAGCAGGCAACCTTTTTCAGATTTCCTGCTTGGTGTGCCGCTGTGTGGGCGGCGGGTATTAAGTTGTAAAAGTTCGGGACAAGTTGACCCGATGTGTGAGTGGCAAACTGGAAGTTCTTACGCTTATCAATACCCCCACGTCATTAACTTCCATTCTCCACCTTCACACCGTGCAAGCCACCATGACCAAGTGTATTCTTCGTTCGCCTCCCATGCACCGCCGCCGTTTTTTGGCGAACGGAAACTACTTTTAAATGCAATACATTGCGTAAAGGCTTCTTTATTATCTTCCGTTCTTAAATCATTTATCCATTCAATGTTATCTGCATTGTTGCATTCTTCATCTGGCATATAAGAAAGGCTATGCAATTCACAGCCCTCAAACGAAGCGAACTGCTTTTTTATAATCTCAATGGCAGAATCTATTTCTTCTTTTGAATAAACGGAAGATGCTCCATAATCAATTTCCACTTTTGATGTATCGCCGTTCTTTCCGCATCCGGCAAAGAGAAGAACCAGCACAATGCAAAGCGTTACGGTTATAATCTTTTTCATAGTGAATACCTCCAACTCCCGATTTCTCATTGACTTCATTATACTTTATTCGACCCTCAAAGTACAGAGAGCTTTTGTAAAACTTGTCGGCTGGGAACAGCTTACAACGCAAGGTGTCCCCAGATGGCAAGTCCACAAAAGGGTAGCTGGCGGCAGCCAGCGCAGGGGAAGCGTAGCGTCCCCTGTATGATTTGGAGCAGACCATGACTGCGGAAAATCACAGCCCTCCGGCGAGGAGCCTTCGGAGAACGCAATGCACCAACCTCTGGGTGGTGTATAATTGCGCCCTTAGTAAACTAAGGGGTTTCCGGCTTCTCCCGTTCCAGCAGTTTTTTCAATAGTTCCTGCGTGTCCTGTCTGTGAAAAATGAGTTTCAACAACAGCATGACATCATCATCTGTCAGGCGTTCCGGCTCTTGCAGAAAACTTTCCAGCATACCGCCACGGGTACAGAGCCGATGCCTCCGTTCCTTTCGGGTAAGCTGCTTTAGCTGGTGCTGCAATGCCTTTTCATCATTGATTGCTTTCCGCAGTTTCTTTTCGCTTTTCTCCAACTCCCGGTTGAGCTTTTCCAGCTTTGAGGTATCAGGCAAGGGCAGTATCCTCCTTTCCCGGTATCAGCACATAAATCCTGTTTGGTTCTCCAATGCCCTGACGCACCCGCATGATAAGTCCGGCAGTTTCCAGTTCATTCAGAGAACGCTTGACCGTCATGGGGCTGCGGGACAGGACTGCGGCAATGGCTGTGACAGGGAAGCAGACAAACAGGATTCCGTTCTCGTCCTCCTGCCCTTTGGAGAGCATAGCGTCCAACATCCGGCAGTACATGACCTTTGCGGTGCTGCTGACTGGAAATCCTGTCAACGCTCTGGGAAAAGGCATACAGGGCGGCAATGGTGTGTCTATCGTCATAAATTCAAAATTCATTCGGTGTGTTCCTCCTTTTTCTTTGCTCGTTTGGATAAATAACGGGGGCAGTCAATCACAACCGCCCGGAAGCTCTGCCTGCACCCATGCTGGCATTTCCGGCATAATTCGTTGTAAGTGACACGCCCCCGGTCATTGAGGTAAAAGGAAAGCTCATGCTTCCTCTTTTTGCTCATTCTCGGCATATTGCGCTTCCTCCCGTTTTAGTGTATGGTTTCGGGGCGATTTTCGGCAAAATTACAGCCATAGAGCCGCTTAAAATCTCCCGAAGTATCAGCGATAGGGTAGACTGTCCCCCTATCAGATTGTCGTGTTTCGGTATCATTTCGGTGTCAGTTCGCCAGTTCTCCCCGGTGTCGTTCCTCCCCTGAATCTCACAGCGGCGTATCGCTCCCTTTGGTACGCTCGTTTCGGTCAGGGTTCCTCCATATCCCTGCCAAAAGTCATGGCACTACATCGCCGGGGAAGCATATCCCACACAGGCTGGTCATTCGATTGGAATAATCCATCGATGAACTACCTGTATCATAGAACATTTTTGTGCCCTGTGCCGTATGTCCACAAAGTAGGAATTAGGGGTAAAAATCAGAAATTTCCACGATTGCGGAAAGTGTGATATAATCCAGATAAGCGGCAGCAATGAAACCATTGGAAAGGAGCGTGCGCCCATGAAAGGAGCAACAAGCATACAGGAACGCCTTTGGGAACTCCGCAAGGACAAAGGCTTAAATCTGGAAGAACTATCAAAACTAACGGGTATTTCTAAATCAGCCCTTGGCAGTTATGAAAAAGAAGATTTTAAGGAAATCAATCATGGCAACCTTATCACGCTGGCAGACTTCTATGGGGTTTCCGTCGATTATCTGCTGTGCCGGACAGAGAACAGGGAGCAGATCAACACGCCACTGACGGAGCTGCATTTGAACGATGAAATGGTTGCACTTCTGAAAAGCGGTCGGATCAACAACCGTCTGCTCTGCGAACTTGCCACCCATAAGGACTTTATCAAGTTTCTTGCGGACATTGAGATTTATGTGGATGGGATTGCCACCATGCAGATTCAAAACCTCAACACCCTTGTCGATACTGTCCGACATGAAATCATAGAACGGTATCGCCCTGGCGAAGATGACCCACATTTGAAAGTGCTGCAAGCCGCCCATATCAGTGATGATGAATATTTCAGCCACATGGTTCTGGATGACCTAAACCTGATTATCCGGGATATTCGGGAAACCCATAAAAAGGATAGTGAGAGTGCGCCCCAGACCACTGTTGCCAATGAACTGAAAGAAAATCTGGAAGCGGTCGAAAATTTCAAGGGCAGCCGTTTGGAAAAACTGGCAGTGCTTTACTGCAAGCAGCTCGGTATCAACTATAAAAATCTGTCAGATGAAGAATTTCGCTGGCTTATTCGGATTCTCCAAAAATCAAAGAAAACGGGAACGCCTATCAACCAGAGGAAAAAACGGTAAAGGAAAACCGCTGTTGCATGGTTTGTTGGATTCCATGTAGCAGCGGTTTGTGCTGTGGTTATTACTTCATTCGTTTTCTTAATATTCGGCGATAATTTGTTTCTCCCTTTGGTGCGTCCTGTATAATTTCCAACACACCATCTTCAAGCATTTTATCAATGCGATTGGAAATCCATACATCACTAATTCCAAGTTGATATTTTCCTAAAACATTACCTATGACAATAGCCATTTTGAATTGCTCTGGCTGTTCCGCAATTTCACGAAGAATGAAACTATCATATATATCTTCTGAAACGCTTTGCAATTTACCATTTAACATTGCACGCAAAGGTGCATTTTCATTTTGAAGTTGATTCCATTTCATAGCACAAGCTGAAAGAAATACAGGATTAGCTTTCTCTTGTAGAGTTATATAGTTTCCCCATTCGCCAGGAGAGACCTCGCCCCATGCTATTTTGGATGTCATAGTATTTTCTTTTCCATATTCCCATGTAGGTAACTTAACCAAATAAATTGTTGTCTGGCAGTTTAAGGGTTGAAGTTGTTTCATAAGCCAATACATACCACAAAGCTCATCTGGATTATAGCTATACCAAATGCGAATTTCTTCCCCAGCTACATATCGTTCAATCACTGAGGTCAATGTAGTTTTAATTTTCTGTATTTTTTCTTCAACCTGATAATCTAAATCCTCTACAAAGCAGACAGACAGCATTTTCTTGAAAACATTTTTCCGCTGTTCGCCAATTCCATTATCAGAAATATCTCCCACACTAAGAGCCATATCAAAACAATAAACATCACAGCTCTTGCCTCCCAATGGAATAGCATTCTCCCAAGCAATGCGTTCTTGTTCCTGTGCTTGAAGCTGTGCTTTTTTCATTTCATCTGAAGATGGAACACTCCCGTCTTCATGCCTCATAAATATTGAAACAGCACTTCCTCTATACTTTCCCTTGCCGTAAGTTTGGGCAATTTTCAAACTTCCACAGGCACTTTCACCAAATACAATTTCAATCATCTTATATACCTCCGATTTAATTGCTCCCGTTATGAATAAATCATCTCATGCAAAACAATTTCTTCTGCCCGGTTATGAATGTTATTGCAACGCTGCACCCATTCCATTTGGTGGGTACGCTTCAATTCCTCGGTTACGCCCTCGGCAGTTTTCATCTGCTCCATGATGGTGTCTAACCGTTCCTGTGCCTGTTCGTTCAGGTCTGCAAGATATGTCCACAATTCCCCGGTCAGTATCAATGTATTCAATCTGGCTGGGTGGACTTCCCTTAAATATTCCCGGTGCATCCGTCCGTACTTTCCGATAGGGCGGTGTTCCTCCGGCAGTTTCAAGTCCGGGATGTAATAATCTCCGACAAGGATATAATCAATTCCGTTTTCCGTTATTCTTGGTTTCAATTCGCTCATGTTCCTTACCTCCTGTGGAAGCAGGCTCGTCTGGTACTAACTCAATCACATCGGTAATCTCACAATTCAGCGTTTCGCAGATACGGGCTAATGTGTCCATGCTGATGTGCTTTCCCTCTTTGCTCATGTTGGCAATCATATTCGTTGTCATACCGGCGGCAAGCCTTAAATCTTCTTTCCTCATATCACGCTCTAACAGTGTGTGCCAGAGTGGTTTATAGCTGATGTGCATATTGTTTTCCTGCCTTTCTATCCATACCACCGGGGCGGCTGCCCCGGCAGGAACTTTTCTCTTATTATAGCACCAATCTTGTGAAATCACAATTTATTCTTGTAGCCTGCCGCTGATACCGTCTGGATTGTGCTTTTCCTTTCGTTTTTTGTTCCAACTAATTAGCCATGAACTGCTTCATGCCCTGCGACTTTGCACCGGGGTTGTCGTTTCCGTACCCTTCCATGAGGTTCACAACGCCCCAAACGCCAAGGCCCGCGCCGATGGCAACAACGAGAGTCTGCAGAACGGTAATAGCCTGATTGAAGAATTCCATAGTCTTTTTTCGCCAGATTGCAGCATTGATAAAAAACACGATTCCAAAAGAAAAACAGGCTGGCACATCTTCGGTGCTGCCTGCTCCTGCAATTCTGGCTTCTCCTTTCATTTTCATAAAAAATCAGCCTTTTGGAATCGCAAAATGTAGAGATCAGTCGGACAAATTACCCGTCATGGGGTCTGCCCGGACAGGCGGGCGGGCATACTTGTTTCGGATAAGCACCTCCTATTTTTATGCGGTTGCTTCTTCGGTTGCTGGGGTCAAATCCACTTCATAGCAGTCAAATTCTTCATCGATCCGCAGTCTGAGTTCGTGCTTCAGATAGCGTTCCACATCGAAAGCGTTCTTCTTATCGAAGTCCGACAGTTCCTTGTACCGCTTATGCTTGGTAATGTCGAATTTGTCGCTCAGGAATGGCCTGACTCCGCGCAGCTGCAGGATGCACTTGCTGCCATCCATGACAGAAAGCTCGTCCCGGCTCATAAGCTCCTTTCCGGTCTTTTGGTAGGTTGTACCAAAGGATGGGCTTTGACCGCGTGTGTCGGATGTGTTATATAGGTCGATTGTTTCTTTTCCCAGCGTTTCGGAAATTTCTTTGAGCGTCGAACTTTCCTTGCCGCCGAGGAACAGCATGGTATCGCAGTTGCCGATGATGGTTTCTGCGGCATCCTTGTAGATGGTTTTCAACTGGCTCTGAGATTGCAGGATGATGGATGCCGAAATCTCGCGGCTGCGGATGGTGGCGATCAGTTTGTCGAACTTCGGAATCAGACCGATGTTTGCGAACTCATCGAGCAGCAGCCGCACATGATACTTTAGCTGACCTCCGCATTGATCGTCTGCACGGTCACAAAGCAGATTGAAAAGCTGGGTGTACATGATGGACACCACGAAATTGAAGGTATCGTCCGTGTCGGAAATGATAACGAACAAGGCCGTGCGGCGATCTCCCAGCAAATCCAGTTCCATTTCATCATAGGCCATAAGGTCACGCAGCTCCGCAATATCAAATGGGGCTAGTCTGGCACCGCAGGAAATAAGGATGGATTTTGCCGTTTTGCCGGCAGCCAATTTGTACTTTTTGTACTGACGGACTGCAAAATGTTCCGGCTTCTTCTGTTCCAGTTCCTCAAACAGTTCATCCACAGGATTCTTAAATTCTTCGTCATCCTCGCGGGCTTCGCTGGCATTGATGAACTCCAGCAGCGTGGAGAAGTTCTGCTCCTCCTCCGGGGCTTCATACCAGATGTAACCAATCAGTGCGCAGTAGAGCAGGCGTTCAGCCTTGACCCAGAAATCCTCACCGGACTTCTCGCCATCCCCCTTTGTATTGGCGATGATGGTATTGACCAGCTTCAGAATATCTTTTTCGCTGCGGATGTAATGGAACGGATTGTATCGCATGGATTTTTTGAAGTTGATGGTATTCAGGACTTTGATTTTATACCCGGCATCCGAGAGCATCTTTCCGCACTCGATAATGATTGTACCCTTGGGGTCCGTCACGACATAGCTGACCTTTTTGGGCATCTGCATCAGATTCGGCTTGACGTAAAATCGTGTCTTACCGCTGCCACTGCCGCCGATTACGATGACGTTTTTGTTCCGAGCATACTTCGGATGCTTTGGTCTACCGCTCATCATCAGCCGTTCGGTCTGTGTGAGGATGACGTTGTTCTCGAATACCGGGTCGATAAAAGGTTCGATGTCCTTCTGGTTGCCCCACCGGGCAGAGCCATATTCCTCGCCTTGCCGATACTTCTTCGCGTTCTTCCCTTTGAAGTAGATCACTGCTTTCAGCGCAGCTGCGCCGACCAGCCCTACCATCAGGTCGAATGGATGAAAACTGGGCAAGACACTTTTGTAGGCCAGGCCAAAGTTCATAAAAAGAACCATCAGCCTGTCCACCACGGAATCGCCATTGCAATGACGGTAAAGCCATGCAGCCTTTTCCACCATGTAAAAGGCGATGATGTACGGGAAATTCAGCAGGATCAGCTTTTTCATATCTGCTGCCTGCGCCATCCTGCTGATTTCCGCAGCCAGTTTTTTGCCCCATGCCGTCCCACCCGTCTGGTTGGACGGTGCTTTGCGTGGCAGGCGGGCAGGTGTTTTCAGATTCTTCATCGTGTCGGTTCCTGCTCCCTCTTTTTTTCTTTCTTGAGCTGACGGTGATTGGAAAGCTCTTCTTTCACCTTTTCCAGCTTCTGGCGCACCGATTCACGCTTCTGCTTTTTCAGCGTTTCACTGGTATACTCCTTAAAGGCAGCGGTCATAACATCCACATCCTTGGCCTTGAAAAAGACCAGATACTCCGTCTTGCCCTCCTGCTCTACCTTTTTCAGACTATAATCAATGCCATACTTCCGAGCTGCCCGGTCAAAGGACTTGATGTTATTGTCCGTGACAACGATGTTCGTGATCTGTGCGCCGCTCTTTTGCAGGCTCTTGATGCTCTGCTTACCTGTTCTCTTACATTGACCTTTCCCTTTCTCCTGTTGCTTTTTCTTCTTGTCCATCTCTGTCAGCAGCTTTATCAGGGCCGCTTTCAAAATCTGTGCTGTGATTTTTCCTCCTTTGATGCACAGCGAGATCGTTTTTTCATTGACTTCTTCCTGCAAGATGTTCACCTCCCATCTATCGCCGCTGCATCAGGGGCGGACTGCCCCGGCTGCAGGCGGCGCGGTATCGCCCAGCACCGAGCGGAACTTCTTACGGCACTGGTGCAGCAGATAGCCGCACTCCCATTTGTGGCGGCAATGCTTGCAGGGATGGCCGCTGTCCGTTCCCGGACGCTGGCGCATCATGCGTTCAA
>ERZ1034913.1578-NODE-1578-length-13455-cov-12.646567_pt1 | contig 13455 bp, 14 predicted proteins | sample MGYA00520697_ERZ1034913 | MGnify/ENA primary metagenome ERZ1034913 (study PRJEB33766, sample SAMN09781786) | gut metagenome | biome: gut microbiome | host: Homo sapiens | place: Madagascar | study: EMG produced TPA metagenomics assembly of the PRJNA485056 data...
GGAATAAGCATCCATCAAAAGCAATGATCCGACTGAAGGCTTCCCCCCAAACGGGGGAAGCCTTTTGCTCTAGGGTGAGCTGCAAGCGTTGATCTCCGGGATAAGCATCCGGGTGGTTAGTATTATAAAACTAACTAGATTTCGTGATTTTTGCTAAAAATCTCCGGCAATTTTGGCTATAAGTTAGGCCGTGCTTTTGTGCAACCCCACAAAATATTTTATTTTATTGTCATGGCAACACGGTTAGTCTTGCCTTTTCCGGCGTGCTTTGTTAGAATGCAGACAAGGATACAAATTCCGGGGGGCGTGCGTGGCCGTGCCAAGGTACGTTTCTTCATAATTACATCGGCACGGGATAAAAAAGGAGAGTTTATTATGGCACACAAGGTTTCTGACGCATGTGTTGGCTGCGGCGCTTGCGAGGGCGCTTGCCCGGTTGGCGCTATCACCATCGAGAACGGCGCTGCAGTTGTGAACGCTGATTCCTGCATCGATTGCGGTGCTTGCGAGGGTGCTTGCCCCACTGGTGCAATCGCTGCTGAATAATCAGTAGTTTTTGCTGAAAACGCATCAAAAAGGACTGCTGCACATCTGTGCAGCAGTCCTTTTTTGTGGTATCATAAAGTAAATTCATGAAAAACGCAGTTCGGCGCGTCCGCAGACGCGCCGAACTGCTGAATCAAAAACATTTTTCCGCTGCACATGGCCAAAGCACACGCGGTGGCCATTCCAAATCGTCCGCGCCAAAAAAGAGGCACTGTACAAAATGCTGTGCAGCCGCCCCGCTTTTTGTTTCATGCACAAATTCCGCAGGAAAATACCCTGCATTTTTTGGAAGGGAAACGGCACACTGTCTATGGAACATTCTACGGAAGTTTTGTATAATAGAACTATGGTCTACTGCACCCCGGAGCACCGGTTCGGCTCGGACGCGCTGCTGCTGGCACGCTTCTGTGAGCCGAAGCGCAGCCAGAAGGCCGCAGACCTGTGCTCCGGCTGCGGCATCGTGGCGCTGGAATGGCACGACCGGGGGCATCGCGGCCCCTGCACCGCGCTGGAGCTGCAGCCCGAGGGCAGCGCCCTGCTGGCGGCAGCGGTGGAAGAGCAGCAGCTCACCCACATCACCCCCGTCTGTGCCGACCTGCGCACATGGCGGCAGGACGAAGGGCAATTTGACGTGTGCGCGTGCAATCCCCCCTATTTTACCGAGGGGCCGCAGAGCAAAAACGCCGCCCACGCCCTTGCCCGGCACGAAAACACCTGCGCTTTGGAGGATGTCTGTGCCTGCGGCTTCCGGCTTTTGAAGGACGGCGGGCGTCTGGCGCTGTGTCACCGCCCCGAGCGGCTGGCTGAGGTGCTTGCTGTGCTGCGCGCCCACCGGCTGGAGCCCAAGCGGCTGGCCTTTGTGAAGAACGCCCCGGAAAACGCTCCGTGGCTGTTCCTTGTGGAAGCCCAGAAGAATCGCAAGACCGGCCTGCGGGTGGAGCCGGACGTGCTCATCCGCGCCGGAGCGGCGCTGTACGGACGATAAATTCAGGAGGTAATTATGGCAGGAACTCTCTACATCGTGGCGACCCCCATCGGCAATCTGGAGGATATGCCGCCCCGGGTGGCTGCCACCTTTGGCGCGGCCGACTTTATCGCCGCCGAGGACACCCGTGTGACCATGAAGCTGCTGAATTATCTGGGGCTGAAAAAGCCCATGGTCAGCTATTACGAGCACGCCTTGCAGAAGGGCGAAGCCATTTTGCAGCGCATTGAAGCAGGGGAGAGCTGCGCCTTGTGCAGTGACGCCGGAATGCCCTGCGTGTCCGACCCGGGCGAGGTCATCGTGCGGGATGCGCTGGCGCGGGGCATCAAGGTGGTGCCCATCCCGGCCGCTTCTGCCTGCGTTACGGCGCTGGCGGTCTCCGGGCAGGACACCTCCCGCTGGGTGTTCGAGGGCTTTCTGCCGGTGAACCGCAAGCAGAAAAAGGAGCGTCTGGCCGAGCTTTTGCAGGAAAAGCGCACCGTCATCTTTTACGAAGCGCCCCACAAGCTGCGCACTACGCTGGACGACTTGACCGCCGCCTTTGGCGCAGAGCGCAGCATTACCCTGTGCCGGGAGCTGACCAAGCTCCACGAGGAGATCTGGAAAACCACCCTGGGCGAGGCCGTGGAGCACTACCGCGCCGCCGAGCCCCGGGGCGAGTATGTGCTGGTGATGGCGGGTGCGCCCGCCGGTGCCGCCGACGAGGAGGAGCTGACCCTGGAACAGGCGGCGCAGCGCGCTTTTGCGCTGACCAGTGAGGGCTTCAGCGCCTCTGCCGCCGCCAAGGCTGCTGCACAGGGCACAGCCTATTCCAAGAGCGAAGTGTACAAGCAGCTGCTGCTGTTGCAGCAGACTGCCGAATGAGTATAGAGGAGGATATTTTTCCGTGACAAAACTACTGGTCCTGAGCGACAGCCACGGCGCGCGTGACGCCATTAAGCGCATTTTGAACAAAGAGCAGAACAACGTGGATGCTGTGATCTTTTTGGGGGACGGCCTGCGGGATCTGGAACAGGCGCTGGCCTTTTTCCCCCATCTGCGGGTGTACTCCGTGGCCGGCAACTGCGATTACGGTGCGCTGGAGCCTCTGGATGGCCTTGCGGCCTTTGATCAGACGGTGGTTTTCTATACGCATGGTCACATGTACGGCGTAAAATACGATCTGGACACGCTGGCGGACGCTGCCGCAGCCCGGGGGGCAGAGGTGGCGCTGTTCGGCCACTCCCATATTCCCCACGCGGAGCAGCGGGGCAATGTGTTTTTGTTCAACCCCGGCTCCTGCGGGCGCTGCTACACCGGCCCGGACACCTACGGTCTGCTGACGCTGGAAAACGGCGCAGTGACCGCCTATGAGCACAAAGAGGTACCCAAGCAATGAGCATCAACGAGGTGCGCTATCTGCCGGAATGCGGCAGCACCAACGCCTATGTAAAGGAACATTTTGAGGAGTTTGGCCCGGTGGCGGCGGTATATACCGAAAACCAGACCGCCGGACGCGGGCGGCTTGGCCGCAGCTGGGTAAACGCCGAGGGCAAGGCGCTGTACTACACGGTGGCCATCAAGGAGCCGCTGGCGCAGCCCGCCACCCTGCCGCTGCTGGCAAGCCTTGCGGTGCGCCGCCAGTTGCAGCTGCGCTACGGCGTGGACTGCCAGATCAAGTGGCCCAACGACCTTTTGCTGAACGGCAAAAAGCTGGTGGGCATCCTGTGCGAGAGCGTAAGCTACGGCTATCAGCAGCAGGGGCGCGGCATTTTATGCGGCATCGGCATCAACCTTGCCCAGCCCCAGAGCTATTTTGACGCCGCCGACCTGCCCCACGGCACCTCGCTGGCCTTGCAGGGTGCTGCGGTGGATCTTTCCACCGACCCCGCATGGCTGGCCGAAGGGCTGACCGATTTCGGCTTTGACCGCAACCTGTACACCTTTGCCCGGGACGGCTTTGCGCCCTTCCGGGAGGAATACAAGGCCGCCTGTGTCAATCTGGGCCGCCGGGTCACCTTTGATCTGCCGGACGGCAGTCAGGGCGCAGGCGAAGCCGTGGATGTGGACACCGAGGGGCGTCTTGTGGTGCGCACCGATGCCGGTGAGCAGCACGTTTTCACCGGGGAAGTGTCGGTGCATGGCATCTATGGGGCAGTATAATTAAAAATGATAAAAGCGCCTGTCCGGCTTCATCGGAAAGGCGCTTTATTCTTCTTATCTTCTCCGTTTCATCTGGCGGCGGCGCTGGTTGAGGGTCAGTCCGCCGCAGCGCAGGGTGGCAAAGCCCAAAGCGCACAAAATCAATATCAGGGCACAGAGCAGCAGCAGGGTGGCCTTGATATCGGTGCGGAAGTCCGACACATACTCCCGGTGGGTCACAAGATCCACCTTTCCCACCTCGTAGCCGTCCAGATAGACGGTGGCGGTGCCCAGCTTCTGCCCCTCCTTGACGGTAGCGGAGACACTCTCAGGCAGGTCGAAAGAATAGCTTACCTTATCATCGCTGTGACCGTAGCCGCTGACCGGCGCGGCGGCGTACAGTTCCACAGACGGCTCAGTGCGGCACTTGTTCAGGTCTACGGTGGTCAGCACGGTCTTGGTATCCACCAGCGGACGGTCGGCAAAGCTGGCAAAGGCCCAGTCGAACAGGTCGTCGCACTCGGTAAAAAGATGATCCAGCGTGTCGCAGCCAAGGATCACAAGCCCGTAGTTGTGGCCATCCTGCTGGGCAAAGGCCACGATGCAGCGACCTGCCAGCGTGGTAAAGCCACCCTTGACCCACTGGACATACTCCCGGTAGTTGGCGCTTTCGCTGTTCATCAGGCTGTTGGAGCTGCTGATGGTGTGCTCTGCCTTGCGCAGATTGGTGGCCGGCAGCACATAGCTGGCAGTGCCCGCCACCTGTGCAAAGGTCTGGTTCTCCGCGCAGGCGGCGGCGATCTTTGCCAGATCCTGCGCAGTGGACACGTTGCCGTAGTCAAACAGGCCGTGGGCACAGGTAAAGTTCGTGCCTGTGCAGCCCAGCTCTGCCGCCTTGGCATTCATCTGCTGCACAAAGCCCACCACGCTGCCCCCCACGTCCCACGCAATGACGCTGGCGGCGTCGTTGGCGCTGACGATGAGCATGGCGTTCAGCAGGTCGATGCGGCGCACGGTCTCGCCGATGCGCAGCCCCATGGTGGTGCCGTTGGCGTTCTGGATATCCTTGAACTCCTGCGTTAAATCGGTGGGCACGGTCACTTCACCGTTCAGGTCCTTGCCGCTTTCCACCAGCAGCAGGGCGGTCATCAGCTTGGTCAGGCTTGCCACATATTTCTGCTGGTCGGCGTTCTGGCTCAGGATGGTTTTGCCGGTGTCCGCGTTGAACAGATACACCGCCTCAGTCTCTGTTGCAGTCTGGACGGGCATGGGGTATACTGCAAATACTGGCAGCACTGCGCTGATGGCGACCGCCAGCGTGAGCACCAGTGCCGCCAACCGGCGGCAGAACGTGTTGTGAAGCATGAAGGTACCCCCTTGAATCCCGCTCCGGCAAAACCGGCGCGCACATTTTTGTTCCTTACTTATAAGAATACCATAAAAGAACCAAAAGAGAAAGGTGGTTTTTAACAATGTTCTTATCCTTTTGTGGAAAAACGCCCCGCGATGAGGGTGCAACCTTTGTGGCACCCAGCGCTACCGTGCAGGGAGATGTTATTTTAAAGCCCGGCTCCACCGTCTGGTACGGCGCGGTGCTGCGCGGGGATGACGGCACCCTGACCATCGGCAAAAACAGCAACGTGCAGGACAACGCGGTGCTGCACTGCGACATCGGCGGCTGTGTGACCCTTGGCGAAAACGTCACGGTAGGGCACTGCGCCCTGGTGCACGGCTGCACCGTAGGGGACGGCAGTCTGATCGGGATGCACGCCACCCTGCTGAACCACTGCGTGGTGGGCAAAAACTGCATCATTGGGGCAGGGGCGCTGGTGCCGGAGGGCATGGTCATCCCAGACAACTCGGTGGCAGTGGGCGTGCCCGCCCGGGTCATCAAGCAGGTGAGCGCCGCGCAGATTGATGCGAACCTGCACAACGCCGCGCACTATGTAGAGCACGGAAAGCTGCACGCAGAGCAGATGAAAAACGGGTAAGAGTTTCTCAAACGTTTCAATTTGCATTTTTTTCGCACTGCGGTACAAAGTTTCAAGAACTTTTTTGATTTTTCACAGAAATGTAATGACTTTTTTCGTAAAATCGGGTATACTGTATCTTGCAGGGACAGTGGGGCCGCAACCACTTCCCCGCACATGATTCCTCCTCACACCAAAGCAATACCCCAAACAAGAACCCCCTCCGGTGTACCGCAAGCGCCGGAGGGGGTTCTTGTTGTTCTGTTATTTTTTAAAGGGTGCGCAGCTTTGCCGCAAACACCGAAAGCACCACCTTGGGGTTCACCTGTGCGCCCAGCCGCTGCAAGGCGGCATCTGCCAGACGCACCGCCTGCCGCGCCTGTGTGCCCTGCACCGGGGCGCGGGGGCTGCTGCGCAATCCCGCCGCTGCCACGGCGCGAAAATCGGTCAGCAGGGCGGCGGCAGCAGCTTTATCCTTTTCAAAGGCGGCAAGCAGCACGGCGGCGGTGTAGCTGTCCCGGGCAGCAGCGGCGCGGGCAAGCTCCAGCGCCTTTTCCACCTGTGCGGCACGGGCTTCGTCCCGGGCGACCGCCAGCACCGTGCCAATATGACCATCGAACAGCTCACTGTACAGTGCAGCTGTTTTTTTGTCCACCCCCTGCGCCGCGCAGTAGCGGGTGCAGTCGGCGGGGGACACCGGTGCCACCGCAAAGCTGACGCAGCGGCTGCGAATGGTGGGCAGCACACTGGCCAGAGAATCCGCCGTAAGCAGGAACAGCACCCCTTCCGGCGGCTCTTCCATGACCTTGAGCAGGGCGTTGGCGGATTCCTCGTTCATGCGCTCCACATGGTACAAAAGCACGGCGCGCCCCTCGGCGGAAAGGCTGGTGTTGAAAATTTCGCTGCGCATGGCAGTGACCTGACCCACCAGATACTTTCCGCCGCTGCCCATGCCGGACACCGAGATGGCTTCCCGCACGATGCCGGTCTCCACCGTGCCGCTGTCGCGCTTACCGGCCTTTGCCACGGCGCGGCAGCACTCGCCGCGCAGCAGCGCCTCGGCGGCGGCACCGCCGGCGGGGTAGAGGTAATCGGCGGCGATGCAGCGGGCGGCAAAGCCGGTGCCAAGACCGGCTTCGCCCACCAGCAGAACGCTGTGGGTCAGCCGCCGGGTGGTCAGCATCTGCTGCACGCTGGTTTTCAGTTCTGCGTTGCCTTCCATGCGGTCCAGCATCATGATGGGGGTACTCCTTTTGTGAGACGGTCGTAAAACGATTTAGAATGCGCTCCGCTTCGCTCTGCGCATGAATAGCGGAAGATTTATTTTTAATTTCGGAATACCGGAGCGTCTGCGGACGCTCCGGTATTCCATTTTCACGGGAGGGTTCTTATCTCCTATTCTTCCGCTTCCACTGCTCCCGGCGCACCCATGCGCGGAGGGAGCGGTAGGCCATGGGGACAAAGAAGAGCCAGACGTTGAGCATGGACAGCAGGTAGTCCAGCTTGCCGGGCAGGGAAGCGCCCAGAAAGCTGAATACCCACAGCACCGCCGCGAAAACGCCGAAATACTTCACCCGGATGGGGATGACGAAGAAGAGCAGCAGCTGCACCTCCGGGTACAGCATGGCAAAGGCCAGCAGCAGCGAGAGAGACAGACAGTAGGTGCTGGCGGTCACGCCGGTGAGCAGACAGCCCAGCACCGTGCCCAGCACACCGGACAGCAGATACACCGTGTAGCGGAAATCGCCCCACTCCCGCTCCAACGCCGTGCCGATGAACCATGTGAAGTAGATGCCCAGCACCACGCTGAGGATGCTGCCGCCGGAAAAGGGGATGAATATAAAGCTGATCACCCGCCAGAGCTGCCCCTGCAGCAGCAGGAACCGGTTCAGCCCCAGCCAGCCCGTGATGGTGCGGTCAACAAACAGCTCGATGGCCAATACCAATATCTGCCCCGCCACCAGAATGTTGGTCAGGTTCGGGATGCCGTAGCGGCCATATTTGCGCTCCAGCTTGTTCAGCCAGTTGTTCATGTGTTTCGCCTCCGTTGCGGGATGCCCCGCCAGTTTCATGTTACCCCTATTTTACCATGACAGGCCCCCGCATTCAAGAAAATCCACGCGGAAGGCGTTGAAACTGTGCTTTCTTTCCCGGCACACAGGCGGCAAGCGCAGTTTTTTCACCCCGCAGCCGCCGGGGTGTGGAAAAGGCGGGAAAAGCACAGCATTCATGCGGGTTTCAAGTCCCAAAACGACAACCGAAAATTGTATGGATTATCCGGTCTGGAATGAACTTTTCACTTTTTCCACCGGGTTTTCCACCGTTTTTGTGAAAAAGAGGCGCAGTTTCCAACGATGTTTTCCACCTTTTCCACATAGTTTTCCACATCCAGTGGAGGAAAGTCCTATACAAGCCGTAATGGATGCCGCCGCATTCTGGAAATTTGTGGGCTAAAATGTGGGCATTCTGCCTTTTATAAAAAAGAAAGTCGAAGGTTTTTCTTTTGTTTTTACAGTTTACTCCGGCTTACGGGTTTGCTTTTCTCCAATCTGGAATCTTGCCCCGGGCAGTTTTCCACAAACCGCCCGGGAGAAAACCCCGGTGTGGAAAACGGACACAAAGGGTGGTTTTCCACACTGGAAAAGCGCGGAACTGCTGCACACTGCTTTGTGCGCCGCAGCTCGGGGAAAAACGATTTTGAATGCGCTCCGCTTCGCTCTGCGCATCCTTAGCGGAAAGGATATTTTATAATTTGCAGAGCGGGAAAATCTGCGGATTTTCCCGCTCTGCTTTTTCACGGGTGGGGCTTTTGGTGGTGGCGGCAAAGTTCCCGGCTAAAGCGCAAAGCTTGCGGGCGCGCCAGAGGCTCCCTCCCAGAGGGAGCTGGCAAAACCGTCAGGTTTTGACTGAGGGAGTTCCCGCAGTAACCGCGCAAAAATAAGCCCTCTCGGGCAGACAAAGTGCCTGAGAGGGCTTATAAAACCATATTTTACGCCTTAGCAGCAGCGCATACTAGGGTATGCAGCGGCACATGGGTCAGCTTTTCGCTTTCTCTAAGCAGAGATACACCGCAACGTAGGTCTTGCCATCCATAACACGGGTGGCAATATCATACTCCTTGATCCGGTACAACTGCTCACTCAGAATAAAGTAACCCGGTCCGTATTTCGTCAGATTTTCCGGGGTCAGCGCAACTGCCTCAACGGTTCTATCTATCCAATTCCATGCCTTCGGGTCTGAGATGATGAGCCAATAATGGCTTTCCTTTTCAGTTCCGTTTGCCTCTTTATAATAGCCAACTTTGGCTGTGAACTTCCCGTCCTCGCCGATTTTCGCCAGAGCAGCCGTCATCTCCGAGTGTTTGACGTCAACTTTTTTTACCGTTTTGCCCTCCGGCAGATTGCTGTTAAGCTGCTCTACGAACCATTTTTCGTATTGCTCGCCAATGGTAGGCTGCGCTGCGCCGCAGGCGGTGAACAAAGCCAAGGCCAGCACCGCGGCCAGTAAAAGGGCTACAAAACGTCTTGTCTTTTTCATGATACACCTCCGGTAACAAAAATACAGGTTCTATCCAACGCACAGGAAATCAAACGACCTCCTGTTATTATTTTACACCATCACACCCGTGGTGTGTCAATTGACAGAGCCTATAAAATATCGCCGTCCTTTTGGGCAAATGCGCCAAAGGGTTGGATGCAAAAAATGCCGGGCGGTCCGCAGACCGTCCGGCATTGCTTTTTTCTTTACATCATATTGCGGAACACCAGCTGTGCGATCTGGAAATAGAGGATCAGGCTGCAGGCGTCCACAATGGTGGTAATGAAGGGGGTAGCCATAATGGCGGGGTCGGCACCCAGCTTTTTGGCGGCAAGCGGCAGCATACCGCCCACCAGCTTTGCCAGAATGACACTGAAGAACAGCGACACGCTGACCACGATGGCGTAGCCCATCACGTTGGCGTACTGACCGGGGAAGAGGAAGGTGTACATCAGGTAGATGCGCAGGCCATTCACGATGCCCAGCACCGCGCCCACGATGGCAGACACCCGCAGCTCCTTGCCCAGCACCCGCACAAAGTCGGCAGGCTCTACCTCGCCCAGTGCCAGACCGCGCACCATCAGGGTGCTGATCTGGTTGCCGCAGTTACCGGCGGTATCCATCAGCATGGGCATGAAGGAGACCAGCAGCGGCAGGCTGACAAAGGCTTCCTCGTAGTGGGTGGTGACCATGCCGGTAAAGGTAGCGGAAAGCATCAGGATCAGCAGCCAGGGGATACGCTGCTTGGCGTGGGTCCACACGCTGGTGCCAAAGTAGGTGGTGGCGTCGTCATCCGGGAGAATAGCAGCCATCTTCTGCATATCCTCGGTGCTCTCGTCGGTCAGAACGTCGATGGCGTCGTCGATGGTGATGATACCCACGAACATCCCCTCGTTGTCCAGAACGGGCATGGCGGTAAAGTCGTAGCGCTGCATCTCACGGGCCACGAACTCCTGATCGTCGGTGACCTTCACGGTGACCAGATTATCATCCATGATGTCCGTAATGGGGGTGCGGGGGTCTGCCAGCAGCAGATTACGGGCAGAGACAACGCCCTGCAGCCGGTTGCTCTCCACCACATAGCAGGTGTAGACGGTCTCGGCGTTCTCGCCCTGTTTGCGGATGGCGGCAAAAGCCTGTTCCACTGTCATATCCCTGCGCAGACGCACATATTCCGGGGTCATCAGGCTGCCGGCAGAGCTTTCCGGGTAGTTCAGCAGCTTGTTCAGGCTCTCGCGGGTCTCCCGGGAGGATTTTTCCAGCACCCGCTTGACCACGCCTGCGGGCATATCTTCCAACAGGTCGGCGGCATCGTCCAGACTCATCTCCTCGATGGCGCTCACCAGCTCCACGTCCGAGAAGGCGTTCACCAGATCGTCCCGGGCTTCGTCGGACATATAGGCAAAGGCTTCGGTGGCAACTTCCTTTTTCAGCAGACGGAACACCACCAGACGGTTGTTCTCGTCCAGCTCTTCCAGCAGCTCGGCAAGGTCGGCGGGCTGTTCTTCCTCGGTCACCTCGCGCAGCTTGACGTACTGCTTTTTGATCAGCAGCTTCAGCAGACGGCTCTTGGTCAGCATCTCGGGGTTTGCCTTGACCTCTTCGTCGTTGGCTTCCTCCCGCTCTGCTTCCCGCATATCCTGCTTCAGGTCCTCGGTGGCTTCCTCGTTCAGGTCCTCAGCCAGCTTCTGCCGCACCTCGGCGGGGATATCGGCGGGCAGCTCCTGCACCGGCAGGTTCTGTTCCGTGTTGGTTTCCAGCTTCTTTTCTTCCATATCCATGGGCTACCTCCTCTGAGCACTATACGGCACGGAGGGCTTTCTCCGCGCCGGAGGATGCAGCAGGTCGGGAAACAAAAAACGCGCCGCCCGGTGCCGGAATGCCGCAAAAGCAGCCGTTTCCGCGCACGCAAAGCCGCGCCTTTCCTATTCCGGGGGCTTTTTAAGCCGCCGGGGGCAAAAAGGCGAACGCAGTTCTTTTTGTTGTCCGATCTACCGCATCGGTGGAGCTACTTCGACTATGATCAGGGTCCATTGTCCTGCGTTCACCTCCCAGTTTTCGTAAATTCCGCAGCGCCCGCGCCGGGCGCTGCACTGGCTATATCCTTTTTTATTATAGCGCCGCAAAAAAATGGGGTCAACCCTAAAGCGAGGTTTTGCAAAGATTTTTACGACGTCTTACAAAAACAAAACACCCTTCTCCGTGTTGCGGCGCACAGAGAAGGGTGTTTTGCTTGGATATTGCCTTGGTGTGAGGAGGAATCATGTTACTTGGGAAGTGGTTGCGGCCCCGCTTCCCATGGCAAAAGTATAACAGCTTTCACTATTCATTTCGTTAAGAAGCTATGAAGAAACTGTAAAAAGGAAGCGGAAAATTCTGGAAGATTTTGTGATAAGCTTCTTGGTTGACGTTCGGTTGCAGAGATGCTAAAATGAAACTGTAAAAGCAGCCATGAAGGAGGGACTTTTATGAGCGATTGTGCATTTTTGAACAACAGCGGTAATTTTACCGCGTTCACCTACAACGGCAGAACCATCCGGTTCCGCACACCTTCTTCGCTGGAATGTTACACGGATATTCTGGAATGGGACAAGGGCTATCTTGTAGTCATGGCAAAATACAAGGGTGCTCCCGCAGAAGAAGAGTATATCGATCTGGTTCCCATCCTGAACAATTTGTATATTGATGCCGATGCTTTTTTAAAGCCGATCCGAAAGGTAGAGTTGCAATATGCCTGATATTTTAAGCGTTGCTGACCACGCAGACATGATCGTAAATGGCTATGCCTTTTCAAAAAGCAATGATTCTGTCCGTGTTTTGAATTTGAATAACCCCGCAAGTGCCTGTGTACTGTCTGCCGATGGAAAGGTACTGGAAACCACCATGGATGATATTGAACTAACCATTGTTCAGGACTATTACAGCCGGAACCGGAAGCATCTGGAGGAATCGTAATGCCGAAATATTATGATTTCAAAATTTGCGGTTACTATCTTTATTTTACCGCGCACTGCATCATTGAATGTATGCACGTCCATGCCAGTGACCGTAAATTGACTGAGGGCGGTTCTGCAAAATTCTTTGTAAAAAGCAATGGAGACACTGTGATACAAAATCGCGGGGTGCTGACCGACAGGGAACTGAGCAAGATTCAAAGTTTTATCAAAGACAACTATAAGGAAATGTACCTCAAGTGGGCATCTATGAGCGAAAATGGTTTCTTTGGCGAGAACTGATGCAAAATTAAATTCAGTAAGGGCTGCTGCACCGGACAACGTGCAGCAGCCCTTGCTGTTTTTTTACACAAAAATACGCCCCGGTCACCTTGCGGTGAACGGGGCGCTAAAAACTGATGCAGTTTTTTCACTGGGGCAAGATCCCTGCAAAGCAGGTCTTATGCCGCAGGCGGAGCAAGGTATCTGCACGCAGACCTTATGCTCCCGACACACGCGGGGTGTGCTCTCAAGGGCCCTCGCGGGCGCTTTGGTATCTCAAGCCCCTGCGCAAAAGGAGGGGAATGAAATCAGGTTTTTCGACCGTTCTGTCAGGTACAGGGCAAAACGTTCAGCCTGTTCTGTGCACGGCAAAGGCAAATTCCACAGTTCCGCACCGCTGCATTGCGCAGTAACCGCCGATGCGGGGCTGCCGCTCTTCACACGGGAAAGAGCAGGGGCCGCTGGTTCATTTGGTGTCTCTGCCGCTGCTTAAAAACAGCTTACTTGTACAGCTCGACCAGACGGGTCAGGTGCTCGTAGCGGTCGTTTGCAACCTCCTGGTTGCGAGCGAACAGCTCCTTAGCACGCTCGGGGAAGGCGCGGGTCAGACGGCTGTAACGGGTCTCGTTTGCCAGCAGAGCCTGATACTTCTCGTTGTCCACAGCCTTGGAGGTCAGGGTGAAGGGGTTCTTGCCCTGAGCCTTGTTGGCGGGGTTGAAGGTGAACAGGTTCCAGTAGCCAGCCTCGACTGCCTTCTTCATCTCGTTCTGGCAGTTGGTCATGCCGCCCTTGACACCGTGCAGCTCGCAGGGAGCGTAGCCGATGATCAGAGAGGGACCGGGGTAAGCCTCAGCCTCGGCAATCGCCTTGACAGCCTGGTTCATGTTAGCGCCCAGAGCGATCTGAGCAACATAGATGTAACCATAGGTCATTGCGATCTCAGACAGGCTCTTCTTGCTGATTTCCTTACCTGCAGCAGCGAACTGGCAGACCTCACCAATGTTGGAAGCCTTGGATGCCTGTCCACCGGTGTTGGAGTACATCTCAGTATCGAAGACCATGACGTTGACATCCTCGCCGG
>ERZ1034913.1580-NODE-1580-length-13427-cov-8.210290_pt1 | contig 13427 bp, 10 predicted proteins | sample MGYA00520697_ERZ1034913 | MGnify/ENA primary metagenome ERZ1034913 (study PRJEB33766, sample SAMN09781786) | gut metagenome | biome: gut microbiome | host: Homo sapiens | place: Madagascar | study: EMG produced TPA metagenomics assembly of the PRJNA485056 data...
TAACAAATCTGAACATTCAGATTCAAGGATTCGTTTTCTATATTCAGGATGATGATTGAATTCAGATACTTCAAATAAATTTGTACACGTCCCCACACAGCCGCCTTTAGGATCGGATGCTCCATATACAACTTCTTTGATTCTAGATTGTATAATCGCACCTGCACACATAGGACACGGTTCTAAAGTTACATATAATATGCAGTCCTCTAATCTCCATGTATTTAATTTCTTACACGCTTTTTTAATTGCCATAATTTCTGCGTGCGCAATACTTTGTTGCAAAATCTCACGCTTGTTATATCCACGAGCTATGATTTTATCATCTTTTACAATCACACAACCAATAGGAACTTCATCATAACTTTCTGCTTTCTTAGCCTGCTTGATAGCTTCCTTCATCCATTTCACATCATCCATAAATTCTATTCCTTCCCATGTATATTATTATATATATAATTATAATGATTAAAGTGTACAAGAAAGACTTTTTCTACGAAAAAGTCACACGTCTAAATGACGTGCCCGGTTCGTTTCCAGTCGTCCGATATCATTTCAATAGCCACTCCATCTTTCTGAATCATTCGGTATCCCAATCCATTCAGTCTTTTGCGATGGAGTTTTTATTGTATGCTTTTTTATAAATACTTCAGAATTTCATCCATGATCTATGTATCTATCATCCAGTAAGATATCATAAACTTCTGGTTCTGATTATTTATCTTATTTAATCAACAAATCCCATGCCTCTAGGATTGATGACATAGGCAGCACAATAATGTACACTCAATCCTTTGATCTTTGTATTCTCTTTATGGATCGGATACTTCTTGATCAGAACGATATTTCCATCCTGATTGGTTTCGCATAGTGCTATATGATCCACATTGATATCGATTCCTACGGCTCCATACAATGTATCTGTCTTTGGAAGATCCATATGTTTTTCAAATATAACTTTCACAATAAAATATTCACCATAATCCATCAATTCATAGGCTACAGCCTTATCAGGTAAGTTGTGTTTTTCATTCACTCTTGCATACAATTCATCCTTATACTTATGAAACTGCACTTTGAATGCAATGTCCTTTTGTGTACTTCGATAGGTCAACATATCATTCTCAACATTTAATTTTAAAAAGTTGTTTGAATACTTGCCTTGTCTTCTTTCTGGAATCAAAAAAAATAAATACTATTCTCGTGAAACAAGAACCGAAGCTCTTAAAAACAAACTCGACAAATTCAAATACCGCACACACTTGATTGATTCTTTTAACCTAAGACCCAGTCCAATGTAAATATGGATATATAATGCAGTATACTTATACATATAATCCTTTAGAAAACTCAAAGAATGACAGAACATACAAACAAAGATACATTGATGAAATGATTCGAATATATAAAAGAAGATTATGATTAATAAGAACTCCATACTAAACAGGGCTATAAATGATAATCTAAATATGTACATAAATGATCATTTAAGAATGTACACTTCTGATTACGCTTTGATATAATCCTTGAGGTCTACAAGGAGGTATATAAGTGTTAATCAACATAGAAGTAAACAACAATGTAGAAATTCGTTCCTTAAATGATCTTTTTATATTGGGACGATTACAGGAGGTAGGCAGTATTAAAGTGAATAAATCAGAAATTGCAAGAGAACTTGGTGTCGATCGTAGAACTGTCAGTAAATATATTGATGGTTATTCGAAATGTGATACTCGAAAAAGAGGTAGTAAAATAGATGAATATTATGATGTTATTGATTACTTGCTCAATCAACAAGATGTTCAGCTGTTCTTCTATAAACGTGTGTTATGGCAGTACTTAGTCGACAACCATGACTTAAATTGCGCTCAATCTTCTTTTAGAAGATGGATATCACAAAGAAATGAATTTCAATCGTATTTTGATGGCAAGACAAACAGAACCGTAAATGGAGTAAAGAGAGATTGTAAAAGCAAAGCACATATAATCACATATCAAACGGGAATGGGTGAAGAAGCGCAGCTCGATTGGAAAGAAGAATTAACTATTACATTAAAGACTGGTGAGCTAGTAACATTGAATGTTTTTGCCTTAGTTTATTCGTTTTCTAGATTTAAGATATATTTCTTATCCATGAGCAAAACTCAGACAGTCTTGTTTCATCATCTGGATACAGCTTTTGAAATGGCTGGTGGTGTTCCTAAAACTTTAAGAACCGACAATATGAAAACTGTCATGGATGATCCAAGGACTGAGTATTCTAAAGGTAAGATCAACAACAAATTCGCACAATTCGCAAAAGATTATGGTTTTGAAGTGAAGCCATGTATCGCAGGTGAACCTGAAGTTAAAGCTAAGATTGAAGCTCCGATGAAATTACTTGATGAATTATACGCATACAATGGTTTATTGGATTTAGTTGGATTACGAAATCAGGTCACTAAGATATGTGACAGAGAAAACAATAAACTTCATTCCGAAACTGGTAAGATACCGATCTTACACTTACAAAAAGAAAAAGGCTTCTTATCACCTTTACCACAAGACAATATAAGAAGCCTTTATAAAATCAAAGAATTGTCACTTAAAGCCGACTCGCAAGGATTTGTGAGTTATAGTGGCAAGAAGTATTCTACTCCAATCAAATATTGTGGCAAAAAACTTAATGCCCAGGCTTTCGATGACTATCTTTACGTGTATGATAACACAGAACTTATCGTAATACATCAAATAAGCAAAGATAACGTAAAGAAAATAGAATTAGCAGAACATGCTCTTGAAAAGGCAGAATACTCTTTGATGAGAAGTGGTCACACCATAAAGAAATTTGCAGAAAACAATTTAAAAGAACTTGGAGAGATGTATAAATGATTAGTACGTATCAAAGATTAAAAGATAATCTAGAATATCTAAAATTAAAGAAAGCAAGTGAAAGCTTGGATGAAGTAATAGATTTTATAACAGCTAATGAATTAAGTTTTACTGAAGGATTATTAAGGCTTACAGATGTTGAAATGGATCATCGCAAAACGAATCTAATCAAAGCAATGGTCAAAGTTGGAGCATTCCCTTTTATTAAAGAAATTAAAGATTTTGAATTTGATTTCCAACCATCAGTAAACAAAGCACAAATATTAGAATTCGAATCATTGGGATTTATAGATAAAAAGGAAAACATTGTATTTCTAGGACCATCTGGTGTAGGTAAAACACATTTGGCGACAGCTATAGGTATTGCCTCTGCCAAGAAAAGAAATGCGACATATTTTATTAAATGTCATGATTTGATTATGCAGCTAAAAAAAGCAAAATTAGAAAATAGATTAGACGATCGATTAAAGCATTTCAATAAATATAAATTATTGATTATAGACGAACTTGGTTATCTTCCTATTGATAAAGAAGACTCTAAACTATTTTTTCAATTGATTGACAGAAGATATGAGAACAAAAGTACCATCATCACAACAAACATAAACTTTGGTGAATGGGATGATATATTTGGTGATCCAGTTATCGCAAATGCGATTGTAGATAGAATCTTACATCACGCTAAGGTTGTAACAATCAACGGTAAATCTTACAGGTTGAAAGACCATTTGATTAAAAAGGAGAACAATGATTAATGAACAGTAAACTAATTGAATATTTGAACAAAACAAGAAACGGTAAAAAAGACAATATTAGAGCAATTCTATTCAGCGAAGATACATTCACTTATTATTATCTATTCGACATCAATATGGAAAACAAAAAATGTGTTATGATGTGCGAACCAATAAATGCATCAAGACCATATTGTGAATTATATTCTGTTTATCTAGAGGAAATACAATATTATATCGGTCCATATCAAATAGTTGATGGACAAAGTCTAGGAAAGCCATATAAACAGGTTTTAAAAAGGTTACAAAAAATAGAAGAAAGATTACTTACAATGTCTTATTAAACAAAAGACCACATCTTTACCGTCTACTACAAAAGGTATTGATGTGGTCAATATTGTACATTCTTAAATGATCAAAACTGTACATTTTTAAGTTGACATTTATACAGGGCTATTTACAATAGTCTATTTTGTAATGCCAATAAAGATTTAAGCCCAAATAATTCAATCATTTTTAAATCTCCAAATTCATCTTCTCCGAAACAAATTTCTTAATATATAAAAAAAACTACTACACATGATGGAGCTTACTTAAGGCTGCTTCGTTCCCGACCTGACCTGATTCATAAGATATCATTGTAGTAGCTAGGTAATTATATCAAATCCATTTTCAATTCGCAATAGAAAAAGCTGTCAAAGACAGCTTTTAAGATTAACCAATTTTCTTTTTACCACCCATGTAAGGTTGTAATACTTCTGGAATCAAGATTGATCCATCAGCTTGTAAATTATTTTCTAAGAATGCAATCAACATTCTAGGTGGAGCTACACAAGTGTTGTTTAATGTGTGTGCAAAATACTTCTCACCATTTTCACCCTTAACACGAATCTTTAAACGACGTGCTTGAGCATCTGTTAAGTTAGAGCAACTTCCAACTTCGAAGTATTTCTTTTGACGTGGAGACCATGCTTCCACATCCACTGACTTACATTTTAAATCTGCCAAATCACCTGAACAGCATTCCAATGTACGTACTGGAATATCCAACGTTCTGAAGAATTCTACAGTATTCATATACAATTTTTTAAACCATTCCATACTATCTTCTGGTTTACAAACAACAATCATTTCTTGTTTTTCAAATTGGTGAATACGATATACACCACGTTCTTCAATACCGTGAGCACCTTTTTCTTTACGGAAACAAGGTGAGTATGAAGTGTAAGTATATGGAAGATTTTTTTCTTCAAGAATTGTATCTTTAAACTTACCAATCATAGAGTGTTCACTTGTACCAATCAAATACAAATCTTCACCCTCGATTTTATACATCATACCTTCCATTTCTGCAAATGACATTACTCCATCCACAACTGAACTACGAATCATATATGGTGGAATTACATAAGTAAATCCTTTTTTATCAATCATGAAATCACGAGCGTAATTTAAGATTGCTGAATGTAGACGAGCAATATCACCCATTAAATAATAGAATCCATTACCTGCTACACGACGTGCTGCATCTAAATCAATTCCACTTAAACGTTCCATAATTTCAGTGTGATAAGGAATTTCAAAATCAGGAACAACAGGTTCACCAAATTTTTCTAATTCAACGTTTTCACTATCATCTTTTCCAATAGGAACACTATCGTCAACAATGTTTGGAATCTGCATCATTTTTTCTGTTACAGACTCTCTTAATTTAATTTCTTTTTCTTCTAAAGCTGTTAACTCATGAGCAATCTCTGCCATTTGTTGCTTAATTTCTTCAGCTTCTTCTTTTTTACCTTGCCCCATCAATTTACCGATTTCTTTAGAAATCTTTTTACGATTAGCACGCAAATCATCCGCATGTTGCTGTGTTTGACGAAGTTCTTTATCCTCCATCAATACTTCATTTACTAAAGGCAATTTGTAGTCTTGGAACTTTTTCTTAATGTTCTCTTTGACAATGTCCGGGTTTTCACGGACAAATTTCATATCTAACATGATATCCTCCTCTGCAAAAAAAAAGAGACACTCGCACCCATAAAGGGACGATGTCTCGCGTTGCCACCCTTTTTACCATATATATACATATATGATCTCTTAACATGATAACGGTATGTACCGGATCAAACTACTCTATTTCATTCAATCACTCAAAGGTGCTGTTCAATCAATCATATCAGTATTTTCACCAACCATACTGTCTCTAATTCATATATGAAATAATCTACTTATCCTTATCTTTGTTTTCAACACATTTATACCATTAAAACAAAGACAAAGTCAACCGATTATTCAGTATTTTAGCCTATTTAAATAGGAATTGTCATATGATTCAAATTATCCTCAAATCATATTTAATATCACAAAGATATAGAGTGTCAAAATATAAGAAATCCTAATAGGGAGAAGGATACATATATTCTTTTAGATGAATTTACATAATACAAATAAACACATGCCACAACAAATATCATACATACTAAGGCAATTTTATCTACAGTTCTATCTTTCCTAAAACATTTCTTTTTATATACTTCTAAATTGCAAATAATATTTGTAACTTCTTCATTTGAATAATATGAACTCTTCTTGCACGATATCAATTTTGTTAGGGAAGGTAGCAGTTGAATATCTAGAAAACCAATTCCACGTTTCCATCGACTAATAGCTTTATCAGTAACATGTATCTTTTCTGCTCATTCCATTTGTTTCATATTGTTTTCTTTTCTTAACTTACAAATAAATACTCCCATATCTTTGGCATTCATATATATCACTTCTATCGATAATAATTTAAATTCATTTTCCTCAATTATCAATCAATGAATCGTTTGTATCTACTGTTTAGGTTGTTTCCATCTGATTTGTCATATGAAAAAGGAGCAAAATCATAATTCTACTCCTTACATGCTTTATTCTTCTTCAGACTCTTCATGATCTACCAATGTCATACGCGTTACTTTCGCATCGCCATTTAAGTTGATCAATCTTACACCTTGTGTGTTTCTTCCATAGATACCCACATTCTCTAAAGCTACACGAATCATAATACCATCACTGGCAACAATCATCGCATCTTCTTTACCAGTAACAGCGCGCATACACATTAGCTTACCAGTCTTTTCTGTGATATTAATTGTACTAACACCTTTTTTACCACGAGAAGTCAAACGATAGTCTTCAAACTTACTACGCTTACCATAACCATTTTCAGAAACAACAAGAACTGTATCTCCTTCACTTGATAGTGCAGCACCTACAACTTCACTGCCATCACAATTGAATCCTAATACACCACTTGCGCTACGTCCCATAATACGAACTTGATCTTCATTAAATCGAACAGCTTTACCATTTGATCCAGAAATGATTACTTCATCTTGTCCTGTAGTTAATTTCACAAAACGCAATTCATCATCTGATTTCAAACTAATCGCAATCTTACCATTACGATTGATATTTTCAAATTCAGATACGGATGTACGTTTCACAATACCATTCTTTGTAACAAATAATAATGTTTCACTTTCATCATCTTTAGGAACTGCAACAAGAACGTTTACTTTTTCACCTTTTTCCAAAGTCATTAAATTGACAATTGGAATTCCCTTAGATGTTCTAGATCCACTAGGAACATTGTATCCTTTTAATCGATATACACGACCTTTATCTGTAAACAACAATAAGAAGTCATGTGTCGACATTGAAATCATTGTATCAATAGAATCCTCTTCATTTAACGTTAATGATTTGATTCCACGACCACCACGATTCTGAGCACGATATGTATCTACAAGCTGACGCTTAATATACCCTGACTCTGTTAATGTGATAATCACATCTTCTACTGGGATTAAATCTTCATCTTCCATATCAACAGAAGCATCACTAATTTCAGTTCTTCTCTCATCGCCATATTTCTGATCAATTTCATTTAGATCATCACGAATGATTTGAAGAACACGATCATGATTTGCTAAGATATCCTTCAAATCTTCAATCGTCAATAATAATTGTTGATATTCATTTTCAATCTTATCTCGTTCCAATCCAGATAATCTTCTTAACTGCATTGCCAAGATAGCTTTAGCTTGAATCATGCTCAATCCAAACGCATCACATAAATCTTGAGATAAACCGGCCTCATCTTTTTTAGAACTACGAATCATATGAATAACTTCATCAATATGATCCATCGCAATACGCAAACCTTCTAAAATATGTGCACGATCTTGTGCTTTCTTTAACTCAAACTGTGTTTTTCTTACAACTACATCAACCTGATGATCAATATAATCATGAATAATATCTTTTAAAGGCAATTGTTTAGGACGACCATTTTCAAGTGCCAACATATTGATACCAAATGAAGTTTGAAGTGGTGTTAATCTAAACAACTGATTTAAGATTACTTCTTCCTGTGCATCCTTCTTTAACTCCATTACAATACGTATACCTTCACGGTTACTTTCATCATTTAAATAAGTAACACCTTGGATAGCTTTATCACGAATCAAAGAAGCCATCTTAGTAATTAAGTTTGCCTTATTGACTTGATAAGGAATTTCATAGAAAATGATTTGTTTCTTTCCATTTGATAATTCTTCAACACGATACTTCGAACGAATCATAATTGATCCTCGACCTGTTTCAAATGCTTGACGAATACCTTTACGGCCCAAAATGATGCCTCCAGTAGGGAAATCTGGTCCTTTAATTACTTCCATCAATTGAGGAACTGTAATATCTGGATCATCCATTACTGCAAAAATGGCTTGAATTGTTTCTGATAAGTTGTGAGGTGGAATATTTGTTGCCATACCAACCGCAATACCCACAGCACCATTGATTAATAAGTTTGGAATACGGCTAGGAAGCACAACTGGCTCATTTTCTTCACCATCATAGTTTGGAATAAAATCAACCGTATCCTTTTGAATATCTCGCATCATTTCCATAGAAATTTTAGACATACGAGCTTCCGTATAACGCATTGCCGCAGCTCCATCTCCATCTAGAGAACCAAAGTTTCCATGTCCATCCACTAGTGGATATCGATACGAGAAATCCTGGGCCATACGTACCATCGCATCGTATACAGCCGTATCACCGTGAGGGTGATATTTACCAATAACCTCACCAACAATACGAGCACTCTTCTTATGTGCAACACCTGAAGTAATTCCCAATTGATTCATCGCATGTAAAATACGACGATGAACAGGTTTCATACCATCACGAACATCTGGCAATGCACGTGAAACAATAACGGACATTGAATAATCTAGAAAAGCTGTACGCATTTCTTTGGATATTTCAACATCTTCTACATAGTCATATCGCTTATTTTCTTCTTCCATAAGGACCTCCTACTAGTAATCCAAATTAGCGTATACAGCATTTTCCTGAATATATTCACGACGAGGCTCTACATCCTCACCCATCAACATATCAAATACACTGTCCGCTTCCATCGCATCATCAATTGTGACACGTTTCAATACTCTATGATGTGGATCCATAGTTGTTTCCCACAACTGTTCTGCATCCATTTCACCTAAACCTTTATAACGCTGAACTTTATATCCATCTTTAAATTCTTCACGCAACTGATCCATTTCCTGTTCCTTATATGCATAGGCAATCTTCTTACCTTTTTGCACCTTGTATAAAGGCGGTTGAGCAATATATACATATCCACCTTCAATAACAGGCTTCATAAAACGATACAAGAAAGTCAACATCAATGTACAAATATGACTACCATCGACATCGGCATCGGTCATAATAACAATCTTGTGATAACGTAATTTTGATACATCTACATCTTCTTGAATGCCACATCCAAAAGCAGTGATCATACTACGAATTTCCTGGTTTTCAAAAATACGATGCGTTCTAGCTTTTTCAACATTTAAAATCTTACCACGCAAAGGTAAAATAGCTTGTGTTTTCGCGTCACGACCTTGTTTCGCGCTGCCCCCGGCAGAATCACCTTCGACGATATAGATTTCGCATTCACTTGCATCTTTACTTGAGCAATCTGTTAATTTTCCCGGTAAAGAACTAATACCATCCAATGCAGATTTACGACGTGTTAATTCACGAGCCTTTTTAGCTGCAATTCTAGCCTTACTTGCGATTTCAGCTTTTTCCACAATAGCCTTAGCTACATCTGGATTTTCTAAGAAGAAACGATTGATTTGTTCTCCCGCAATATTAGAAACAATCTTACGAACTTCACTATTTCCTAATTTTGTCTTCGTCTGTCCTTCATATTGAGGATCTGGATGCTTCACTGAAATAATCGCAACTAAACCTTCTTTAACATCATCCTGAGATAAAGTCTCATCCTTTTTGATCATATTATTGTTTTTCGCATATGTGTTGATACAACGAGTCAAAGCCATTCTAAAACCGTCTTCGTGATATCCACCTTCATGCGTATGAATATTGTTACAGAATGAATAAATACTTGATTGATATCCATCGTTATATTGCAAGGCTACTTCTGCAAGAATTCCATCTTGCAATCCTTCTACATAAATAACTTTATCGCTTATTGTACTCTTATTCTTATTTAAGAATTGAACATACTCAATAATTCCACCCTCATACTTATAGTCATTACTTTGACCATCCGGAGTTCTTTTATCTGTTAAAGTTAAACGAATATCTTTATTTAAGAATGCAAGCTGTCGCAAACGAGAATTTAATGTTTCATAATCATAAATAGTTGTATCTTTAAAAATCTGGGGATCTGCTTTAAAACGAACCAAAGTTCCTGTTTCTGTTGTTTCTCCAATGACTTTTAACGGTTCAACCGCATGTCCACCATTTTCAAAACGAATAAAATAAATTTTACCATCTTGAAATACAGTAACCTCTAACCATTCACTCAACGCATTAACAACACTAGCACCAACACCATGCAAACCTCCAGAAACCTTATATGCGCCTCCACCAAATTTACCACCAGCATGTAAAACTGTCATAATGGTTTCAACTGCACTGATTCCTGTCTTTTCATGAATTCCAACTGGCATACCACGACCATTATCACGTACCGCAATAATGTTATCCGGTTCAATTGTTACATCGATTCGGTCCGCAAATCCAGCTAATGCCTCATCAATACCATTATCTACGATTTCCCAAACCAAATGGTGAAGTCCACGAGCCGAAGTCGAACCAATATACATTCCTGGTCTCAAACGAACCGCTTCTAACCCTTCCAACACTTGAATATCATCCGCAGTATACGAATGTTCTACTTGTGTAGCTTGTGATTCTAATTCTTCAAATTCAAGAATTTCTTTTTGTAATTCATCCTGACTCATTTGTAGACCTCCTTAATTCTCCCTTGTTCTATATCATAGAATCGTACTTCACGATTCCAATGCATATTCAATCGTTCTGTTGTTGTTATAAAAATCTGCATATCTCTTGGAAGCTTCTCAATTAATTGTCGCTTTCTGAGATCATCTAATTCACTAAAGACATCATCCAATAATAAAATTGGATATTGTCCACTTTTTTCATAAATAATTTGAGCTAACCCTAATTTTAATGCTAAAACAAAACTTCTTTTTTGTCCCTGACTAGCAACTTCACATACAGGCTTTCCGTTTAATTCAAACAAAATATCATCCCTATGAATTCCAATTAATGTTTGATGATACTTTTTTTCTTTTTCAAAAGCTTTTTCATATGCTTCTTTCATATGAACTTTCATATCTCCATCTAAAGAAATAAAAGTCATATATTTTGCTTCAATTTCTTCTTTTTCATTTGAAAAAAAGGGATACAATTCTCTCGCTTTTTTCATTAAAGAATGTATAAATTCATTTCTTTGTTTGATAATCACACTTTGAACATCAATCATCTGATTCAAATAAATATGAACCAAGCACTCATCTACTTTATTTTGTTTTAAAGCTTGATTTCTTTGTTTTAAAAGTTTTTGATAAGAAGATAAAGTAGATGTATAAGTTTTTGATAGTTTCATTAATTCCATATCAATAAATCGTCTTCGATTTTTTGGTGATGATGTAAATAATGACAAATCATCTGGACAAAACAAAATGGCATTTTCAATCCCAATAAAATCTGAATATTTTTTTACCGAATTTTGAAAACGAAACAAATGTTTTTTTTGATGATCTACAATAACTTTTAATTCTTCTTTTCTGTTGTTAGATTCTACTATTGCCTGTACACAAAATTCATTGCATCCATTCATAATCATACTATCCATTTGATTTGTGCGAAACGAACGCAAATGGCTTAAAAAATAAATTGCCTCAATTAAGTTTGTCTTTCCTTGTGCATTTTTTCCATATAAAAAATGAATGCATTTTGGTGTAAAAGAAAAAGACATGGTTTCATAATTACGGAAATGAAAACATGTCAGTTTTTCAACATTCATTTCACTTCTATCCTTATTCCATCAGTTTCCACAATATCTCCATGGTAGATTTTTTTTCCACGACGATTCTCATTCTCGCCGTTTACTAATACTTCCATGCTTGCTAAATATTCCTTGGCCTGTCCGCCACTATAGACAACATCACAAGCTTTTAGCAATTGTGCTAATGTAATATACTCATCTTTTAGTTCAAATTCCATGAAAATACCTCTTTTCACACTTAAATTATATCATAAAACCACACAAATATCTATGCGTACAGATATACCGATATAAAAAGAAACCGTTTAAAACGAGTTTAAACGGCATTTTCTTTAATCATAACTACGAATTGGAACTAAAATCATTAAAACTGAAGCATCTTCTGGATTAGATACTTTGATTGGTTTCATAAATCCAGAAAATTCAATTAATACTTTCTCGCAACCCAATGCTTTGATTGCATCCAACATATATGTACCATTACATGTTAATGAAATTTCTTCTCCTTCATATTCACATTTTGTCAATACTTCATCTGAATTTCCAATTTCACTAGAATACGTTTTAATATGTGTTTCTGTAGAAGAACATTCTAATTTAATTAAATGTACTTTATCATTACGAATAAAGTTTGTACGATCAATCGTACCCGCAATTTCATATGAGTCAACCAACATTTTCGAAACACAACTCGTTGGAATAATTCTTTGTACATCTGGGAAGGTACCATCAATTAAACGAGTTTGAATAATTGTTTTACCAAATACAAATTGGGCTTTTTTAGAGTCTGCAAAAATATCAATAGTATCATCATCAGAAACTGAACGAACAACCTCAGTTAAAGATTTACTAGGAATAGTGATATTAAAATCCTGGCTTGAATTTAATTCGATTGTTTTTCTTGCTAAACGATAAGAATCTGTGCCAGAACAATACAACATATTACCTTGAGAATTAAAATTAACACCTGTTAGAACGGGACGTTGATCTTTATCACTGCACGCAAATGCAGTTTGAGAAACAATAGATTTTAAATCTGTTGCCTTTAATACAAAATGATGATTAGGCTGAGTAAAATCAATATCAGGATATTCATTAGAACGAATACCATTTAAATTGAATTGACCATTATCACTTGAAATACGTACTAAAGAATAATCAATGACTTCGATTTCAATGTTTTTACAATCTAATTTTCGAACAATCTCTAATAAATACTTAGAATCAATAATAATAGATCCTTCTTCTTCAATATCTAAATTATTTAATTCTCCAGGTACAATAACTGTGCGAATTGATATATTTGAATCACTACCAGTTAAAATCATAGATTCATCTTTTAAATCTATACAAATACCTGATAATGCAGGTAATGGAGAAAAAACACTAATAGCTCTAGAAACTATAGATAG
>ERZ1034913.1585-NODE-1585-length-13386-cov-20.592679_pt1 | contig 13386 bp, 14 predicted proteins | sample MGYA00520697_ERZ1034913 | MGnify/ENA primary metagenome ERZ1034913 (study PRJEB33766, sample SAMN09781786) | gut metagenome | biome: gut microbiome | host: Homo sapiens | place: Madagascar | study: EMG produced TPA metagenomics assembly of the PRJNA485056 data...
TCAGCGTTACGTTGTTTGCAGGCATCTTGAAGTTCAGCTTCTTGCTGTTCTTATCCGCAACCTCTACGCCTTCCACTGTCCAGCCGGTAAAGGTTTCGCCTTCTTTATCTTCCGCTACTACCTTTACATCTTCGTTGTAAGCCTTCTGCTCACTCTGGCCGTTTACTGTCAGGGTGTAGCTGTTAGTGCTGTAGTTCGCAGTCAGCGTTACGTTGTTTGCAGGCATCTTGAAGCTCAGCTTCTTGCTGCTCTTATCCGCAACCTCAACGCCTTCCACCGCCCAGCCGGTAAAGGTTTCGCCAGCCTTATCCTCTGCCGTCACCTCTACATCTTCGTTGTAAGCCTTCTGCTCACTCTCACCGTTCACGGTCAGAGTAAAATCTTTTTTTACATTTAATAAGATTTTACCCTCTTGTGCGTCCGCTGTGCTCAGCTCCAGCATTCCACCTGCTACACAGTGTTTTGTTGTATCACCATTAACATTCCAAACCGGAACTGACGGAGTAATAACAAACGTTCTATCAATCGGAGTTTCTTCTCTTTTCGTTGATGTTGTTTCAATCCTCACTGTGCTCGCTGCATAAATCTTCGTTACTCCCGTGATTACGCCAGGAACTTCCTCTTCTCCATTTTTTACGAGTGAAAATGTATCCGTCCCATTTTCAAATTGCACGACAGCTTCTCGCTGTGCCCCCGGATCTTTGTTGTAGATTCCACCAGTTATAGCTTGTCCGGTTATGTCACAGTCAACAAACGTACCGCCCTTGATATAGTTATTGAGCTCATCATACTTTTGAATCGTGCAATTTTCAAAAACGCCTCCTGAAATTCCTCGGAAAGTCAGTCTGCTACTACCAGTTTCATAAGGATCATCATTCGAACTGTTGGTAATAATCCTACAATTCGAAAATCTTCCTCCGCTAATCACATTGTAATTATAAACCTTACCAGAATTATTTTTCGTATTTTGTGCATCAAGTCGAATTTCAGCATTTCCTGTAATCGTGCCATAATTCTTTACTTGCCCTAAAAATGTACCACCGGAAATATAACCCAAACTAGGTGACGGGCTAGAACCTGAAGCACCGTTTCCAACAGGATCCTTAAAAGTTCCTCCGCTAATGGTTCCTGTATTACCCACAGATTTCGTTTCTTTATTATATGCCGGTTCAAATGTACCTTCACAAATTATGCCCTTATTGTTCACGCTGCCATTGATTGTTCCATCAAGTAATTCAGCATTTTCTTCAATAGTTAGAGCAACATCTGTTCCCAGTTCATCTTTGGTGAACTTAAATTTTCCGGTCTTCAGATTAAACTTTGGATAGCTGCCTGCTACCCACTCACAGGCAGATGTATCCAGTTTACCCGGCCATCTAGGTTGTCCGCTGCTCAATTCGATTTCAATGACATCATCTGCTGCATCATTTTCCTGCTCCAGTGTTGATAGCAATGTCCTTTGGCCATTTCCTGTTTCCGCAAACGCGGGAATCGGAAGGACACTAGTTATCATTCCGACTGCTAAAACCGCACTCACAAGTCGTTGTCCTATCTTGATTTTCATTGTAAGAGAACCCGCCTTTCTCCGTCAAAATATTAAAATGATCACGTTGACCACTTGAAACACCCTTGGTACTTCAAATCATTCGCTTTATCTTGCAGCCGTGATTTTTTGTTCTTATACTTGCTTCATCTCCCTCCACCTCATTTTTCCTTCTCAAGCAAAAACGCCCAATTTTATCTCAGCAGCTGTATTTGTCTTGTTAAAATTATACGATTTATAGAATTACCTGTCAAGGCATCCTCCCTTAAAATCGTTAGTAGCACTACGATTTATCTAAGGAGGTCTATGATATGGAGCGTGAGAAGCCCAGCTTTGACATTTTAGGAAAAATTGATCAAGAGCGGTTAGCTCGTGGATGGTCTGAGTACACCCTTGCCGAGAACTCTGGTCTGACACAATCCACGCTGTCAACATGGCGCAGAAGAAACCTCCAGCCCAATGTAACTTCAATTGAAAAAATATGCCGCGGCCTCGGCATCACGCTCTCTCAATTCTTTGAAGAGGACAGTTCCGTTCATCACCTGACGGAGGATCAAAAACTGCTCTTGACCTTATGGGACAAGCTCTCCCCAACACAGCGATCTGCCATGATAGACCTAATTCAGGCATTTTTACAGGACTAATGATACCTGAATACAAAAAAGAAAGATGTCGAGCAGCGTCATAGTTGCCCGACATCTTTCTTTTTAAGTAAAGGATTTCAGCACTTTTTTCAATGCTTCTCGCTGTTTCGGTGTCATCCGAGCCAGTAATTCTAGAAACTCCTGTTGCTCCTGCTTGGTGAATTTTTTCTGTTCCCTATTATCTTTTTCCATCTCAAACCTCTTCACGTTTTTCCTTGTCAGTCATTTCCGCCCGAATCTGCCGCTTATACTTATAATAGGTATTCCGGGCAAGTCCAGTCAGCTTCATACACTCCGCATCGTCCAATGTTCCGCCGAATACCCTACAATGGATACGGATTTTCTCTTTGGCCGCCTTGGACTTCTTGGTTTCAAATCCCGTGCCCTTCCTACGGCCAACCTGTTTTCCGTTCAACTTCGCTGTCACCAGACCCTCACGAGTACGCTGGTGCAGATCTGCTACCTCTTTTTCGGATTGCTCAAAGGCCAGTTTGATTTGCTCCTTCGCCAATGCCATCAGATACTCGTTGATACCCTTTAAGATAAAATCCACATTGGTTCCCGTCATGGCAACGCTGCCGGACAGGGCCTTTTTGTAAGTTTCGGTATCAATATGATGCTCTTTCAGGAATACCAAACGGATGCCCTTGTGGTAAAGGTCTTCCTACAGTGAAAATCCCTCTTCTGCATTTCTGGACATTCGGGAGACGGAATCGAACACCACAGTGTCCCCATTTTTCAGAATCCGATATAGCTTACTCCATTCTGGCCGGAAGACGGAAGTTCCCGTATAGGCTTCCTTCACAATATGAGCAGTCGGATATTCGGCTTTGATATTCCGAATCTGGCGATCAATGCTTTGTTTTGCAGTGGAGATTCTGCAATAGCCATAAATACTCATAGCTCTTCTTTCTGTATCAAAAATGCCGAACGTCATCTTAGCGTTATCGATTTGCTAAGGCAAATCGGCTCAATCACTGCGTAATTGATACTTTTCTGCACCTACGGCATTTTTAATACCTTTCCAGAACAAGCCTTGTGTCATTCCTCGTAAATTTTTGCAAGCTCATCTCGTTGACGAACGGTTCACACCGTCCGTCCCCTACGCTGGCTTTCAAAAATTTATTCGTCATGACACAGCTTACTCTTATTCCTGATTCCCGTATGTCTTTATAAATTCTTCCACCGTCACACATGGTTTTTGATTTTTCTCTGCTCCTCCAAACGGATCATAGTTCCAGTCACTTTCTTCGTCGATATACCGCCGCCCATCATCGGGCAATTCCAACGGCTCTGCAAAAATTATCGTACCCCAGTGATTGACCATGATAAACGGAGCAGTCTCACAAGGAATCCCTCGGCAGTCATCATCATGCCGCACATCGTAGGCATATAAACCATCTGGGATGGTATCCCTTTTGATTCGGAAGCTAGTGAATAATGCAGGCTTTCCGCAGACAGTGATTTCTTCATAGTGTTCAGTCATCGCATTGCAAGACATATAAATTCTCTCCTTTATGCTGCATTAAACCGGGTAGCCTTATAGCAGTCCGCGCACATTCCGTCATGGGTGTTTGCAAACTCTGCCGCCTGCATGATGGAACCATCTTTCAGCTTGACCCTTTTGATGGGCTGATTACAGCGGACACAGATGCAGGGCATGGGCGGCTTCTCCTGTTTTTGGCCGGTGGACTTCGGTTTCGGCTGCTTTTGCAGTTCTGCATCCGACTGCGGTGCAGCATCTTCGGGCAAATCTTCCCCGGCATAGACATACAGGCCAAGGCCAAACATCGCAAGATTTTTGACCAAGCACCGCATGATAGCTTTGTTCACATCGAACATGGATGCTGCTTCTACGGTGCGTTCTTCCATGCCGACTTTCTCACGGCGGCGGGTCTGCGGGTTGTAGTCCCATTTCGGGGTGGTGTAGGTATAAGGCGTAGCTTTCATCGCTTTATTGGCGCCATCCAATACAGGAAGCCACATTTCATGCGAAACACCCTCAATCGTAACTGTGGTATACACCATGAACCCGGTGATAGGGTCATAAACATAGGGTAGACCGTTGAACTTCTTGACCTCATAGCTGGCAGCGGGGTACAGCTTCTTCACCTCTGCCCAAGCATACGCCCAGCTTACATATTTTAGCTCGGTATTGCCAGACTTCTTTACTTCCAGATGATCTTTGAAGTCGATAGCAAATAATTTTACGAATGGATTTTCCGTATCCATAATCAAACCTCCAAGAAAAAAGGCGGCAGAGATGTTGTTCTCTGCCGCCGCATACAAAATTTATGCCGCATGAATGATAGTAAATCTGCGGCTGCTCACATTTTTGCTGTACTGATTGAAAATATCGGGCTGCTCTTTCTTCAAGCGCTGAGAATCCACACGCTTGCTTTCGGAGGATACCCACGACACTTTGTAACCGGGAGCCGTACCGTAGGCTGCATCCTGCATTTTCAACTTTACCTGCTGCTCAATCGCAGTCTTTTCCTGCTCCAACTGTTCGATCTGATCAGAAAGTTCCTGCCGCTTATCCAGCAGGCCACGGACGGGGTTCAGATCAGCCGTTTTGCTTTTATCATCGTCAGAATACATCTGGTTGATCTGCTGTGTATCACCCTCGCTTCCGGTAGGTGCAGGTGGAATTTCGGGCATCACATTGTACTTCCAGAAGTGCTCTTCTTCGGCAATGAGGTTATCCAAAACAGCCCTATCACTGATAATTTTATGAATTACCAGCTCTTTTCCAAAAATAAGAGCAGCAATGTACCAGCAGTCGAAACCACTGACGGCCAGATAGTGGTTGACCTGAGCCATGTAATGTGCAGGGATTTTGCCATCTGCCCACTTATCTGCGGAGAAGGGCGAGACGGTCTTGCATTCCAGCCCGGCCTTCTGTCCAACGATCAGTCTGTCAAAGTCTGCCAGAAGCAACTGATGTTCCTCGCTCTGGTAGATGGCGTTCGCTCGACGCACCTTCAGGCCGGTAGCCTCGGTAAAGCGCTGCGCCACATACTCTTCCAGATCACGACCCTGCCGCATAGCTTCATTGTCGATGTTTTCAACGGTATCGCTGATTTTATCGTAATAAACCTGAAATGCAGATCGGTACGGATTCAGACCAAGGATGGCACCAGCGTCAGTGCCAGTAATGCCGCACTTGCGATAGCGCAGCCACTCTTCTTTGGATAAGTTCAGCGTAGATACAAGCCGCTTCATGCGCTTTTCATCCTCTCTTTCATCATAGAATCGGTAATTGTGAAGTCGTATTCCACCAGATTTTTCATGATGGTGGAAAAGTCGTCAGCCAGCGAATGACCGAAGCTGAGCCACAGCTGATAGAGAAAATCCAGAATATTGCCCTGTACCCGCAAATGGTTCCAGTAACGCCCATTCAATCTGCCCTCGGAATCCAAGCTCATAAGGGCGGTGCAAATCGTGCTCTTGATTGTGATCTCATAGGCCAAGGAGACGCTAAGTGCAGGAAAATTTTTCTCGACATCATCGAGGAACGCAGTAAATTCTCGGAAAATGCGGTTGTTTACATCATTCATACGTTCTCCTTTAAGCTGCTGCCAGCACCATCTTATAGGCTTTGTCGATCATCGGGTTGCCCTCTGCGGTGCGCAGGAACAGATTTTCGTTGTAGTTCCGGGTCTTACGGATAGGGTCTGCGTGGGTGGCAAAATCCGAAACAGCGTTCACAAACCGCCATCCGTTCTTTCCAACCCATTCCAGATCAGGTGCGTTGTAGTAGCGGGCCTTCAGATTCTCCTGCAAGCGCAGGTTGTTTTTCCGCTGGCCATCGGTCAAGTCTTCGGTGATGGGGAAGAACTCATTGATGAACTCCTGTACTTTGCGGTCAGACAGTTTGATGGTGGTCAGCTCATGGATACCTTTGCCCAGTTCTGCCATATAGCCGTTGGCAAGCTGTAAGGTTTCGCGGGCATCCTGAACCCGAAGCAGAACATTTTCGGTATGGCGGGCAGTCCAGATGCGCTTTGCCGTGCTCAGAGCCAGATTCAGCGTATTCTGGCAAACCACACGAACCGGTGTCATAGCAACCTTGACACCAGAACTGCCATCATGGCTGTTGAAGAACACAAGATATGGGGTCACTTCATCCCCAGCAATGATGTACTTTTCAGGCAGCTTTGCCAGCATCCAAACTTTCTTGCCACCCTGTAAGGAACCGGCGGTTTCATAGGTAACACCCTCGCCCAGCAGATCGTCGGTGAACTGGAACGCTTCTTCGTTCTGCACGATACGGTAGCGGTCGGACACCACGCCCAGAACAGCATCATCGGTGCTGCGGACATTAGCACGATAGCCGGGAATCATGGCACCAGTGCCGGAATAGATGTTGCGGCTCTCGACCTGCCAATCCAGACCAGCCAACTCTAAGGCTTCACGACTTGCAGGGGCATCCATCACGATCCGGCCAAGGCCGTGCCAAGGGGTTTCGCGGACAGAGAACATGGTTTCAACATTTGCGGACATAATCTTTACCTCCAAAATTTTATTTCTGATTGATATTCTTACTTCTTTTCGATCTGATGTGCTGTCCAGACAATAATCTTTGCAGCACCCTTTCCAACTGCTTTTACCACCTCCACCAACACTTTTTCCAAAATTTCAGTCATTGATTTTTCCTCCGTTTTTCTGTAAAAAGTAAAGACCTGTAAGCTTCAGAATTTGCTTACAGGTCTTTCTATCCAAGATTATAATATATAACTATATCTGAATTAGATACGCTTAGCTTGTGCCAAGTGTGTCAGATGTGTCAGTGTTTTTACAAATCAGCCCTACACTTTCATGTTTTCCGGGCATTTTAGGGGTAAAATATAAGTATATATGGGATTTATTTTGAAAATTTCTGACACAACCGGCACAGCCGACACACTCTCTTACCTTTGAATTTTCGACCGGATACCCACAACTACTGTGAGATCATGCCATTCATTTTTACGGATTCCCTGATTTCGGGATGCTTTGAATGCCTTTGCTTCCTCGAATGAAATCGAAAAGCGAGCCATTTCGATAAAGCCATCCATCGTATACACTGTGGCATTCCTCCCCTGCAACTCTGACAACTGGAAATCAAGCACCCAGCGAAACTTTTCATTCGTCACCGGAGTGATCTGTGCCACGCAGCTGTTGATAAGTTCCCGATTGACATCGTTCTCCGATGCCTGCTGCCACTCATCCAGCTTCTGCGAAATCAGGTTCATGTCCAACGCTCCGCTGCATTCATCCTCCTGTTCTACGCTCTCATACTGGGACTGCAATTCTGCAATCTGCTCGTCCAGACCTTTGCGGCGTTCCAGAAGTTCCTGTTTGGTAATGACGCCATCCGCGCACAGGTCGATGTATTTAGCCAGCCTCTCCTTCTGCCGGGCAATGCTGTTTTCCAGCATCGCCTTCTTGGAAATGCGGACGCTTTTCTCCTCTGCCATGCAGTGGTTCAGGATTTTATAGACCTCTTTGACCGTCTTACCTTTGTCAAAGGTAAGATGCTGGAGCACCTTCTCTGCCATCAAATCCAGCTTCCACTCACAGATTGCCTTAATCTGGCAGCTGATGTTCAAATCAAGTCCATGCTCCTGCAAGTAGCTGATGCTGGGTTTTCGGGTGCGGCGGTAGCACTGGAAGCCGTGAATTACAGCACCGTCACGATTTACGCGCCACTTGAACTGGATAAATCCAGCACCACAGTTGCAGCGCAGCTTTGCCGTCCAGATAGATTTCGGCGTGTTCCTCATATACTTATGCTTCTTTCCGTTTTCATCGATTACTCGTGCCGACTTCGATAACAAGATCTGCTGACACCTGTCCCACGTTTCCTCTGATACAAGCGGCTCAAAATCGCCTTTCACATAGACGTAGCTGCTCTCGTCCAGATTTTTAACACGTTTTTGCGTCAAATAGCCGTCACTGTGGGACTTGTTGTAGCAAATGCAGCCTTTATAGGTCGCATTATGTAACACTCGACTCACCTTGGAAGCGTCCCATGAGACATGACCGCTTGCGTCCAATCTGCCTAGCCTGTATAATTCTGCTGCCACCTTTTGAAGCCCAACCTTTCCAGTCGAATACATCTGGTAAATCAGTTTTACGGTCTGTGCCTGATCTTGGTTTGGAACATAGGTTCCATTCTCCCTGCGGTATCCCAAGATATTTCCGTTTCCATACAAAACGTGCTTCTCCCGACTGATTTCTTGCCCCGCCTTGACGCGCTCTGAAATTTTTCGGCTTTCGTCCTGTGCCAAGGAAGACATAATCGTCAACCGAAGCTCACCATAATCGGTGGCCGTGTTGATACCATCGTTGATGAAAAATAGATTCACGCCCACAGCCTTCAACTCACGGATATAGGACAACGTATCAACTGTATTTCGTGCAAACCGGCTCACCTCACGGGTAATGATAAGGTCAAATTTACCTTTCTTTGCATCCTCTATCATATGCAAAAACTCTGGCCGCTTCTGCGCCTGTGTTCCGGTGATGCCTTGATCTACATAGACCTCCACGATTTCCCAGTCCGAGTGCCGGGAGCCTTCAATTTTATACCATTCCAACTGGTTTCCCAGTGCATTGATCTGTGCCTCATGTTCGGTTGAGACACGCGCATACACTGCTACTCGCATATTTTACCTCCACATTTTGAGATTTCAGGATAAAAAGAAAAGCTCTGGCAGAATTCTCCACCAGAGCCTCTCTCTGTCGCTTACGAAGCCTTTGCAGGCGGTTCTTCGTCCTGTTCACGCTTCATCCGAAGGAAGTTCTGATAGGTGGGCAGGTTCAGCAGTCCTGCCGCAAAAAGAGCTTCGATCAGACAGTAAGCCATTGCCTTTTCGTCAACGTTCAGCATCGTGACACCTCCATAGTGTTTGTGATTGTGCTTGGTGATCAGAGATATAACATATCACTGAGAAGTCAGACGTTCCGGACGAAGGCGGATTCCTCGGAACGCTGACACAGGGTGTTCGTGTGCAATCATTCCTTCCCCTGAGCACCGGGAACGTCCGTGCTCAAATCCCATCGCAATCAACGTCCTTCTTAAATCCGAGTCTGTGCACGCTCCTATATTCTTTTCCTTGCAAAAATCCAGGTAGGCTTCGTATAAGTCAGACAAAGCCACTTCAGCATTTATATTGCTCGTATCACAGATTTCTTGCACAAACCTTTTTACAGGCGAGTACTTCGCGCTGTCCACATAAGGAATCTCCGGGAAGATGTAGTTGCGCTGAACGAGCTTTCGCGCATAATACAGTGCCTTTGTAACAATTGCGTCCCGCTCGGCCCAGATTTTGTCTCCCAAATCCGGGTCTTGCTGATTATCCGGGATTGCATAATTAAAGGGCAGATATACAATACGCTTGATGAGTGCCTCATCCTCTCCGTCAATGATGAGCGGGTGATTACTTGAAAAGACAAACTTTATACGCCTCTCCAGCAGCGCATCATCGCGATATTTTCGTGGAATATTCATTGAATCTCCTCCAGTGATTTGTTTCAGCCGAGAAGCTGCTTCATCGTCGATTTTTGAGCTAGACATATCCATATCGAAATTGATAACGGAAGTTGCCAAGGAAGCCATACCAAACTGGTTCTTTAGATTCTTAAGTCTGATGCTGCTAACGGATTCTTTGGGGTACAGTCGTCGGATAAAACTTCCCAAAACGCTTTTGCCGCTGTTTCCGACGCCTTTCATGAAAATAAAGAACTTTCCTCGTGCAGGGTAGATAAGCAAATACCCAATTACCATCCAAAATCGCTCCATCAGCTGGGGATCACCGCCCGTGACCCGATGCAAATAGCCCTCAAATATCGGGCATTCTGCCTTCGGAGCATATTTTGCCTTAATGTAGGTAAAAGTCACTTGATCAGGGCTGTGTGGGTGAAGTTTCCACTCTACAAGTTCAAAGACACCATTTTTCAAAGGTGCATAAATCAGCTCATCTTCCGGTTCATTGCACTCGATTTTGGGATCCGTCATAAAACAATCGTAGAGATCCTTATACCCATGGAGGCTGGATTCATTATTGAGTTCATAGTCCACATGCTTACGATACAGCTTGATCAGTTGTTTTGCATCAAGCTGTGTGTAGTAATATTTGTTGTAATAATACAGCGTATTTCCATAGGAAATAATATGAACATCTTTCTTCAGTTCTCCTGCTATTTCCACAATGGACAGGGTCTTAGAAGTTTTCTTGATAGCAGGTTCAAAGATTGGACGACTTGCTGGCTTAGACAATGTGCTTTCCTGCACATTATCGGCTATGTCATCCCGCACTAAGACGGTTGGCGGTACTGCATCTCTCGCGTTGAGAGATGCAAGATAGTCCGAAGCCATTTCTGGACTCACAGACACATCCAGTTTATGCCGTGCTTTGTCTCGCTTCTTCTTGAATTTCTCACGGGTCTTCGGCTTTCCCTCAGGGATGAACAGAGCCACACTCTCAAGCGGTTCAAAGTCATCAGACTGGTGAACCTCATTAGCACCACTGAAATCGTAATCCCATGCGGGCACAACTTCTGTTCCTTCAGTCGGCCTCACACGCTGCTCATGCAGCTTCTTCTGTTTTTCCTTGAATTTGGCTTTACTCATGCTTTTCTTCCTCCTCAGAAGTTTTCTGAAGATAGCTTTGCGCGATAAGCTTCTCAATGGAGTCCTGCTTACCTGTCATATTGCCAGAAATGAGGTAATCAATCCTCGTCAGTCCACCATCCCGGTTGTCGCCAACCCAGATGTAGCCAGTTTCCGCATCCCAAGCATGAAGCAGAAGCTCATAACAGTTTTCCTGTTCAATCTCCTTGGTGTGGCCAACAATGATAGGCGCTTTCGTTTCATTTCCCCGGATAACAAAGGAAAAGAAGATTTTTCCAGAATTTCCGGTATACGTACTGTACCAAATGGGTAGATTCTCCACTCCATTTTCGCTTTTCCAGCTACACTCCGCATCCAGTTTTCCATTCTTTAATAGAAAAGCATGGATACCTTCAAGAAACGACATATCTTCGCCATCGCGCAATACAACTTTACAAGTTTTACCCGTTGTTCTTGCAATTGCTGCGCAGTCACCGTTGCCTCTAAAGGCTTTATCCGTCCAGTCAACAGCGTTTTTTGTAAGGTCAAGATCTTTCTCGTTCATAGTCTTGAAGTAGTCCATATTGTTTTTCATAGTAAATCTCCTCTCAAATTTGAATTGTTTTGTGTTTCGACTGTGGCCACGTTGTCTTCACGTTAGTTATTATATCTTTTTACCGAGTCCTCTAAAATCAGCATTGATTCCTCTTTTTTCAGTTTTTTCGCACTATTTTATTAACACTTTATTCATATTATCAAAAAGAAAAATCACCAGAACCGTTGCAGCTCGACAAAGCGACCTGCATTGGTTCCAGTGATCCGCTCTATTTCTATAATAGATTTTTTACCTTTTACTTTCTTCTCGGCTTCCCTCCATTATGTATTTTATATTATCTAATTCTTCAACGCAATCCTCAATTTTTTCTTTGCATTCCACAAGTACTCTTAAAATTCTATCATAGGTAACTCTATTCACTAAAGATGTCTGCGGGTAATTTACTTCGCAAAAATGCAATTCATCACCAAGCCATTCCATCACTTCCCAGCCTTCAAATTCTTCTGAGCTGTCATTTTCTTCTTCACTCGGGTAAAGTGAGTCCATTCTATCCTGCACATCTCTAAGGCTAACTTTAATCTTCGGATTTTCTCCTAAAGAACAAAGTCCTCGGACTATCAGTTCCCTGTAGTAGTCGTCTACCCATCTTTCTTCATTACGCTCATAGCTTCCTGCACTCGCATGTATCCTTTGTAATCCTGTTATATTCCCACGCTCTCTGTCATCTATAATCTTTTGCAAATCTCTTACGTCTATTTTCAACAACTCATCAAAGAAAACTATATTTGAAGCACTAAGCATCGCGTCTTTGCCTATTTTGATTTTTCTATCATCTTCCGGCTTTACCACTCCAAATAAAATAACATTTAATCTTCGTTTTATTTGATCAATTATGTTATTTTCAGCATTTCCCCCGCCACCTTCAAAATCTGTCTTCTTTTCAATTTGAGCCACCGAAAGTGCATGGTTAAATTCATCGACTGTAATATCTTTATCTCCAAATTCAGAAAAATCTACACCGTGAAGTTGCCCCCAATATCTCAACGCGTATTGCCTAAATTTGATACAATAATTGCTTTCCTCTGCTTTCTTATATTTCAGTAAAATTGCAGTATATGGGTTATTTATAATTTCATCAACATTACGCACTGCACTCTCATATTCCTCTTTGAATTGGACTAGTTCTGTTTTCTTCATGATCTTCCTCCCAAAATACAAAAACCTCCCCGGCAAAACCGTTCAGTTTCACCGGGGAGGTTTATCATACGCTTATCTTCCCATGTTTTGCGCGATTAGTGCATCTTCATGCAACAATCTTACTTTCTGGGATTTTTGATAGCAGCCTGAGCGGCAGCCAGACGTGCGATAGGCACACGGAAGGGAGAGCAGCTGACGTAGTCCAGGCCAACATTGTGGCAGAACTCGACGCTCGTGGGATCGCCGCCGTGCTCGCCGCAGATGCCCAGGCCCAGATCGGGACGGGTCTCGCGGCCGTCATGTGCAGCCATCTTGACCAGCTTGCCGACGCCGATCTGATCCAGATGCTGGAACGGATCGCTCTCGTAGATCTTGTTCTCGTAGTATGCGCCCAGGAACTTGGCAGCGTCATCACGGCTGAAGCCGAAGGTCATCTGGGTCAGGTCGTTGGTGCCGAAGCTGAAGAACTCAGCTTCCTTGGCGATCTCTCCGGCAGTCAGAGCTGCACGGGGGATCTCGATCATGGTACCGACCAGATACTTCATGTCAACACCGGAAGCCTTGATGAGCTCGTCTGCGACCTTGACGACAACGTCCTTGACGAACTTCAGCTCCTTGACCTCGCCGACCAGCGGGATCATGATGTGCGGGGTGATCACGTGACCGGTCTCAGCGGAGACGTTCAGGGCAGCCTTGATCACAGCACGGGTCTGCATCGCAGCGATCTCGGGATAGGTAACAGCCAGACGGCAGCCACGGTGACCCATCATGGGGTTGAACTCGTGCAGAGATGCAACGACGTTCTTCAGGTCATCGAAGGTCATGCCCATGTCGGCAGCCAGCTCCT
>ERZ1034913.1587-NODE-1587-length-13365-cov-44.212021_pt1 | contig 13365 bp, 22 predicted proteins | sample MGYA00520697_ERZ1034913 | MGnify/ENA primary metagenome ERZ1034913 (study PRJEB33766, sample SAMN09781786) | gut metagenome | biome: gut microbiome | host: Homo sapiens | place: Madagascar | study: EMG produced TPA metagenomics assembly of the PRJNA485056 data...
ATAAAATATAGATTTATACTAAAAATGTTTTTAAGACTTTCGGCCGAAGTCTTTTTTTTATTACAATTTTTTTATTTATAAGGAGGAAAAAGAATATGAAAAAGTATGCTTACGTGGACAAAATCGGTGTTATGCACATTGTAGACACAAGAGAGGTAGCAGAGGATTTCAAACAGATGGGAAGAGTCGTTGAGACAGAAATAAAAGCAAAAAACGGATTCCCGATTGACGAAACAGGCGAAGGTGTAATTGTATACGGCGAGGATAAAATGAAATACGAGGCGAAAGGTGCGGACATTGTACCTATTCCGGCATTTGCGGCACTTTACAGAAAGTGTATAGAATAACTTTTAATTTAAAAATAAGGGCGGAGCAATCCGCCCGTTTTTTTGGAGGTTGAAAAAAATGACAAAAAATATTTTAATTTCAATCATAGGGGTTATCGGAAGTGCCATAGCGTCAGCTTTCGGAGGTTGGACAACGGGACTGACAACATTAGTAATTTTTATGGCAATCGACTATGTAACAGGTCTTATTGTAGCAGGTGTGTTTCATAAAAGTACAAAGACGGAAACGGGAACACTGGAAAGCCGTGCAGGATTCAAAGGTTTATGCCGAAAAGGAGCTATGTTATTGATTGTACTTGTGGCTTGCAGGCTTGATTTAGCAGTAGGCACAGCATACATAAAAGATGCCGTGATTATAGCGTTTATGGCAAATGAAGCAATTTCCATAATAGAAAATGCAGCGCTTATGGGTGTACCGATGAACGACACACTGAAAAATGCAATAGATGTGTTGCAGAAAAAAAAGTCATAATATAGTTAAATAAAACTTATAAAAAATTATAAATAAGTGTTGTTTTTTATAAGTTATATTGATAGAATAAAGTATAAACATTATAAGGAGATTTTAATTATGAGTAAATACTATTCTATCAATGAGTTTTCAAAAATTTTAGGAGTATCAGCACAAACATTACGAAATTGGGATAAAAACGGAAAACTTCATCCGCATCACACTTCAAGTAATGGATATAGATATTATTCAAATGAGCAATTAAACCAAGTTATGAATATAAAACCTAATTTAGATAGAATCGTGATTGGATATTGTAGAGTTTCAAGTAATAAACAAAAAGATGATTTGGAACGCCAAATAGAGAATATGAAATTGTACCTTACTGCACAAGGGAAACCATTTGAAATAATTAGTGATATAGGTTCCAGTATAAATTATAAGAAAAAAGGATTGAAAGAACTTATTAAGCGAATATCTCAAAATAAAGTTGAAAAGGTAGTTGTTCTCTATAAAGACAGATTATTACGATTTGGGTTTGAATTAGTAGAATATATTGCAAGTTTATATAATTGTGAAATTGAAGTAATCGACAACACCGAAAAGACGGAACAACCAGAACTTGTTGAAGATTTAGTACAAATAATAACTGTATTCAGTTGTAAATTACAAGGTAAACGAGCGAATAAAGCAAGAAAACTTGTAAAAGAGTTTATAGAAGATGGTGAAGATGATGATAAAAACCATTCGTGTAATGCTGATACCGAATAATAAACAAAAGACAAAACTCTTTCAATATGCCAACACTGCCAGATTTGCTTATAACTGGGCTTTGGGTAGAGAAAAAGAGAATTACAATAGTGGTGGAAAATTTATATCCGATGGAGATTTACGAAAAGAGTTTACGCAATTAAAGAAAACAGAAGAATATTCATGGTTAAATGAAATCTCAAATAATGTAACAAAGCAGGCTATTAAAGATGCTTGTAATGCATATAAGAGATTTTTCAAAGGATATTCAAAATTTCCAAAATTCAAAAGCCGTAAATATTCTGTGTCATCATTCTATCAGGATAATATAAAAATTCAATTTTCTGATACCCATGTAAAAGTTGAGGGATTTACAATTTCCAAAAGAAAGAATAAGCAAAAATTAAATTGGATAAGACTTGCGGAGCATAAAAAAATACCTACTGATTGTAAATACATAAATCCTCGTATTAAATATGATGGATTAAATTGGTATCTTACAGTGGGTGTTGAATATGAATACTCTACTGTTATTCCTTCTAATGAAGGCATTGGAATTGATTTAGGAATTAAAGATTTGGCAATTTGTTCTGATGGTAATAAATATCGGAATATTAATAAAACACAAAAAGTAAAGAAATTAGAAAAACAGAAACGCAGATTACAGCGTAGTATATCTCGTTCATATGAGAAAAACAAGAAAGGAGAAAGTTACTGTAAAACAAAGAATGTAATCAAAAAGGAAAAACTTTTATTAAAATTAAATCATAGACTAACGAACATTCGCCAGAACTACTTACATCAAATAACTTCGGAAATAGTAAAACGAAAACCAAGTTTTATTTGTATTGAGAATTTAAATGTAAGTGGAATGATGAAGAACAGACATTTATCCAAAGCAGTACAACAACAGGGATTATATGAATTTAGAAGACAGATAGAGTATAAGTCTGTATGGAACAACATTCAAGCGGTAATTGCAGATAGATTTTTTCCAAGTTCTAAATTATGCAGTTGTTGTGGAACAATTAAAACAGATTTAAAATTATCAGACCGTATTTACAGATGTGAATGTGGAAATGTGATTGACAGAGATTTTCAAGCTGCTTTAAATCTTAAAAAATATGGAGAAAATATTATAAAATCTGTAGTATAACACTTTCAAGCTATTACAGATATGTACTGATACGTTAGTCAGGAATTTACGCCTATTGAGAGTACAAGAACTTGTGAGTAGTGTGTTAGTAATAACCACAAAAGCATACTCATTGAGGTAGGAATGGAACATAAAAGTTTATAACTTTTTATAAGTTTTCAGTAACGGAAGCGGTAGCAAATGAGAAACATAAATAAATGTCACCCAAGACTGATAGACCTTAGCAAAAAACTGGTTTTAGCCTGTAGAGGACAGGGACTTATAATCGGCATCGGAGAAAGTTTCCGAACTAAAGAAGAACAAGACGCACTTTATGCGAAAGGAAGAACCGCACCGGGGAATATTGTGACAAATGCAAAGGGCAGCTCATACAGTTCACATCACCAATGGGGTACGGCATTTGACATATACCGCAGTGATGGAAAGGGTGTTTATACAGACAGTGACGGTTTTTTTGCAAAGGTAGGCAAGATAGGCAAAAGCATAGGCCTTGAATGGGGCGGTGATTGGAAAAGCCCTGTTGATAAGCCACATTTCCAGTTGCCTGACTGGGGAAGTACAACAACAAGACTTAAAAGAATGTACGGAACACCAGAAAAGTTTATGGATACGTGGAAAGGTGACGTTGAGATGGTAGAGGAAAGCAAAATAATAATAAACGGAAAAGAAAAGAAAGTAAAAAGAATATTAAAAGACGGAACGAACTATATAGCTATAAGGGATATAGCGGAAAATCTCGGATATGATATAAGCAACAAAGGAAATATAGCAGTATTGAACAAGAAATAAAAATGTCTGTGGTGGGACATTAGTAAATAATAATGGACACGGTGACAGAGGTGTTTGCTATGATAGCTTTTTGGACAAGAAGAATAAAAGAAATATTCATACAGGAGGCCATGCTTGATGAAAAAGAGATAATGTTGCTTGAAAGCTGCATAAAAGGCGAGAAAAGGACGGCACAAGCGGCAAAATTCAACATCAGCCCTGAAACGCTGCAAAGAAGAATAAAAAAATTACAGCAAAAATATGATTGGGTACAAAAGGAACATTCTGACGTTATGCCGGAACGGTTGACGGAAAAATGGCAAAGAACTGACAAAAAATATTATTTAAGCTGGAAACTACACGAGGATTAAAAGGCAGTCACTTGACAGGTGACTGTCTTTTTTTTGTGTGAGAATATAAGTATAAAAAATATTGTATAAATTTTTAAGGAGGGGTTATTATGGCAGAACTTAGAATGACCGATTATGCAGGAAAAGGAACAACAGGACTTGCAATCGGCGGTCTTACAACAGGTATTATAGGAACTGTGGGAGCGTTGGGCGGTCTTGGAGCTTTGGCAAACAGAGGAATTGCCGGATGTCCGAACGGCGGTGAGTTTGTAACAAAGGACGAACTTAAAATGATGTATGATTTAAGTGCAAAAGACAGTGAAATTGCTCTTTTAAAGAGTGAGAACAATTCAGAAAAGAAAATGGTTGAAGTATATACAACCATAGACAAAAAAGCAAATGATATAAGAGCAGAATTTCAGGCTTATAAGGATACACAGAATATAATAAACGCAAATCAGGGCATTACAAATGCCAATGTAGCTGCTGCCGTAGCGGCAAACAACACAAGCATTACAGAGGTCAACAACCTCCTTAAACAGGTTATTAAACCTGTTATACCTAATTCGTCTGTATGTCCGGGTTGGGGCGGCGTAACAATTACACCGACAGCGGCAACAATTAACGGAACAACAATAGCATAAAATAAAAAAAGACGGGGCGAAAGGCTCAAAGGCGGCACGCTCAAAAGGGCGTGCCATATTTTTAAACTGGAGGGGGATCATATGTATAAAGGCACAATTACAACAAGCACAGCGGTAACGGCAAATCAGAATATACCTTTTAACACAATTTTAAATACAAATTCAAACACGGACCCAAGCGAAAACGGAGTTATAAAGATAAGAAAAAGCGGATTTTACAACACACAGGCAAGCGTAGTAATAAGCGGATACACTGCAAGCACAGAAATAAGTTTACAGCTTTTTGCAAACGGCAAGGCAATAGATGAGTCGATTGTTTCAACAGTGGCAGGGGCAACGAATACAAACCCACTTACATTGACAACGGCAATAATACCTGTAAATGTACAGCCTTATAATGCCAATATTGCCGATATTTCAGTTAAATTATCGGGACCGGCTACAATAACAAGCGGTGTATTTACAATAGAACAGCTTAAATAAAATATAAATATAGAAATCTATAAAACATAGAAAAATATAAATATAGAAATCTATAAAAATATATTTATAGAAATATATAAAAAAGGGGCTGTTAAAATGAAAGTAGGAGCGGATAAAATACAGGCAGGACTGGGCAGGTATATAGATACCGAAATAGTGGGTAAGACAGACGGAATAAGCAAATGGATTTTGGGTGTAGGCGGTGGAATACTTTCGCTTAAAGCGGGCAATTTAATTGAAAATCTGGGAAAAAACGAAGCTGTAAAAAGCCTTGGAATTTTTGACGAAGAAAACAAGATTGACTTGGAAATGATTTACAGTCTTTTCAAGAATGAAGCAAAGAAAAGCCCGGCAAAAATCAATCTGCCCGGTTTAGGTTCTATTACACTTACGGAGTCCGATGTTGATGATATATACAAATACATTCGGGAGGCGTGATGAAAATGAGTATACACGATGAAATACACGAAAAAATAGAGGAATATATAAAAGACGAATGCGAAGATGCCAAGAAATACGGGAAAATGGCAGAAATGGCAGAGGAAATAAACGATGATGAACTTTACAGCATTGTAACGGCTATAGCAAAGGACGAAAAACAGCATAAAAATCTTTTGGAATACTGGCATGACAAACATAAGGAATATTAAAGTTGAAAGGGACTCGAAAGAGTCTCTTTTTTTAGTACGAAAAGGTTCAAAAACCTATTGATAAAATAAGCCCTTGAACCGATGATATAAGGTAAAAAAAGTCTATTGATAATCTAAGTGGAAATTATTAAAGGTGGAAAAAATATATTGATAAATTAAGCCCCCTGTGATATATTCAGTATATAGGTATAATATACCCTTTTTATATAGGGTTTATGCAGTGGAAAGAGTGGGGTAAAATGGGAATAGAAAAGAGTTATTTTAAGTTGGAAAATATATTAAAAAGTATGTATGATGAAGTGGAAGGGTATGAGTTTTACAAAGAGTTGTTCCCAGATTGCGAAAATGAAGGTGAAATAAATAATGACTATTCAAAGCCGAATGCAATTTATTTATACGAAGATGAAAGGGACAAAGGAACAAAAAGACGTTTAAGACGGCGGATAATGTTAAAAGATAAGTGGGAAGAAGATTATATTAATTTTGTGGAAAGGAACAATTTGACTTTATGCAGCGGTCTTACATATAGGCGAAGGGCAAATAAGTTGGAAAATGCACAAAGAATGAACGCACTTATATTTGACCTTGACGGAGTCGGAGAAAAGGAGATGCGAAACTTATTATTGAGGTTTGGGAAAGACGCTAAAATGATAAGGACATTGCCGCAACCGACATTTTTAATAATGAGCGGGACAGGGTTACACATATATTATGTGTTTAAAGAGCCGATTGACCTTTATCCGAATATAAAATTACAATTAAAAGCATTAAAGTATGATCTGACATTTAGAATGTGGGAATACGGAGCAACTTCAAGCAAAAAGGAAATTCAATATCAGTCAATTAATCAGAATTTCAGAATGGTTGGTAGTATAAATGGCAAGTATGGAAATGTTGTAAAAGCATTTAGAATCGGTGACAGGGTTACTCTTGATTACTTAAATGAATATGTGAGTGCAAAAAATCAAGTTGATGTAAATAAGCCTTTCAGACCTTCAAAAATGACAAGAGCAGAAGCGGCGGAAAAGTATCCGGAATGGTATGAACGTGTAGTTATAAATAAGAGCAAAAAATTAAAAAAATGGGATATAAAAGGCAAAACAGGATATGCACTTTATAACTGGTGGCTTGGAAAAATAGGAGAGGTAAGAGGCGGCCACAGGTATTATTATATGATGTGCCTTGCAATTTATGCCTGCAAGTGTGATGTGCCGAAGAAAAAATTGAAAGATGACATATATGACGTATACTCGGAATTGAGCAAAATACAGCACGATAATGTTTTGACCGAAGACGATATAACAAGTGCTTTGGAGGCCTATGATAAAGAATACTACAATTTCACCATTGCGGATATTGAAAAAGTAACGGATATAAGAATTGAAAGGAATAAAAGAAATTATCAAAAACAAATATATCACCTTGAGGAGGCAAGAGCAATAAGAGATATAAGAATGCGAAGACAGGGAAAAGATTGGAGAGAGGGAAACGGCAGACCGACAAAAGAACAGGAAGTTATTGACTATATAAGGGCAAACCCCGACTCACGAAAGTGTGATGTAATAAGAGGAACAGGGTTTGATAAGAAAACGGTATATAAATATTATGACAAAGCAAAAGAAATGATAAAAAACAACGAAAAGGACGGGTAAACCGTCTTTTTCGTTGACTTTTACAAGAAAAAGGAATACAGTAGAAATATAGTTTTCTATAAATCTATAAAAAATAGAAAAATAGATTTATAGAAATATAGTTTTCTATAAAGGAAAGGGTGAGGCTATGCGGACAGAGGTTATAGCGATTGCAAACCAAAAGGGCGGTGTTGCCAAAACAACAACAACACATAATTTAGGGGCAGCACTTGCAGAAAAAGGAAAGAAAGTTTTATTGATTGACTTAGACAGTCAGGCAAGTTTAACAATCAGTTTGGGCATCGAACCGCTTGAAATTGAAAAAACTATTGTAGATATTTTAAAAAAGAAAAGTATATCAATAAAAGAATGTATATATAATGTCTATACAAACCTTGATATAGTAACGTCCATAATCGACCTTGCGAGCATGGAGGTAGAAATGCTTTCAAGAGCAAGCCGTGAGAAAATATTGGACAGGGCAATAACCCCCATAAAAAACGATTATGATTATATTCTTATAGACTGCCCTCCGCAGCTTAGCATATTAACGATAAATGCTTTAAGCTGTGCAGACGGTGTTATAATACCCGTCAAGACCGATTATTTAGCCTACAGAGGGCTTACACAGCTGAATGACAGCATAAGCGAAATAAAAGAATTAATAAACGATAAACTCAAAATATACGGCATTATAGCCACATTTTACGAAACAAGAGTGAAAGATGATAAAGAAATTCTGGAGATGCTGAAAAAAGAATATAATGTAATCGGCATTATAAAAAAACAGGTAGCGGCGAAAAAGGGAATATATGACGGAATGGCAGCGGTTCAGGCAGTGCCGGAAAGCGATATATCAAAAGAATATGTAAAAATAGCCGATATGATTATAAAAGGAAAGTATGAAAGGATTAAATAAAATATGGGACTGGCAGAAAGAGAAAATAGAAGAAAAAGTGTAATAAGCACTATAACAAGTGATAAAAATACTGAAAAAGAGGAAAACAACGGCAGAATACAGAGATCTTATTATATTGATGCCGATATAGTGAAAGCCTTGAAAATAAAGGCGGCAAGAGACGGCAAGAAAATGACAGATGTTGTTAATGAAATTTTAAGAACAGGGTTAAAAGATTGCTTATAATATTGAATAAATAAATAAAATATAATATAATTCAATCAAGGATAGATTTGAAGTAAGGTTTTCTCGGCTATCCTCGATTGAATTAAGGGGATTGAGTAGCAGACTATTTGAGGTTAGTGGCTACTCAATTTTTTATTTGTTGATGTATTCTAAACATTCAACTATTTGTTTTTCATTAAAACCATTAGCTTTTAACCATTCGATTAATCTTACAATCTGAGCTGATGTCATTTCGTCCATGTCCTCACTTCCTTCCTTAAAAGGTTTCCCTTTACCTTACAATTATATTATAGTTCATGTACCCATAAATTACAATATACAAAACACACAAAAATGTACCCATGAATTTGTAAATTTTATACCTGTACACATGAATAAAACCGTGATATAATAAATATATAAAAAATAACAGGAGGTAATAAAAATGTATAAAGTCGAATATGAGGACGATAATTTTGAAATAATCACAGCTGATAAAGACAGTGAAGCTATAGAGGTAGCAGAAACATATGAACCCGAACATGGAATTATTTTTAATGTGTATGAAATTAATAATGATTATGAAAATATTAGAATGATATATTAATAAGGTGATAAAGATATGAGTACAGAGGCAAAGCGAAAAGGTAATGCAAAGTATTTAAAAGAAAAGGTGGAAGATATAAAAATAAGAGTTCCGAAGGGTAAGAGAGAGGAATACAAAGCATTTGCAGAAAAAGAGGGTAAAAGTTTAAATAGGTATGTAATAGATTTAATTGAAAAGGATATGCAAGAAGAAGGCAGAACATAAAAGTTTCTGCCTTTTTTTGTGAAAAAATCACGAAATCATGAAATCATTATCTTATTTTTGTAATTACAACAGCGTAGCGTATCCATTCGTTTAATTCATCCGGATCGTTAGGGTCAAAGGTATATGTTTTACCAAAATTATTAAGCGGCTTTAAGATGTTTGGTGTACCCTGCAAAAACTGGCGTATATATGCCCTTCCGGTTTTGCGGTTAATAAAAATTGCCGTGTCTCCATGTCTTGGTGGTCGGAAAGACAAGAGCAAAATATCATTAATGACATAAACAGGTGTTAAATGATTGGACGTAATCTTAACAGCACAGTCAACAACATCACCGAATTTTAAACGGTATGATGATATATCAACCTTCTCAAAATTGCACGAGTCCCAAATCATGCCGTCATGCAAATCGCCAACGGGGACCATACAGGTCACGAAGTCTTTTTCGGTTGAATTTTCATGCTGCATATTCAACTCAAAATTAACAACAGAGGATATGAAGGCTATTTGCGAATCAGTTAATTTATATAATCTTCTTATAATTTCCGTTTCGGTAGATGGGTCAAATACAAGGTCGGACAAAGGTCTGCCTGTCAACTTGTACAGCTTATAACAAATATAAAAATCAACAAATTTTGTTTTCAATTCAATTAATTTTTTGTACTGTCCGGGTGATAGACCTAATTTTTCGGCCATTTCGTCCCTTGAAAGCCCTAAATTATAGCGTTCCATCTCAATACTGTGTATTAAATTTTCTTTAGCTTTTTCACGTTTTAAAAACATCGGGGGGGGGGTGCAACTCCTTTCAAAAAAATTAAAAAAGTTGTTTTTGGAATAAAAAATAGCCTTGTTCGGCAATTTGCGAACGAGACTGAATTTTATTTCAGAAACGAAAAATTTTATAAATGTTGATATTATAGGTTTAAGGCAAGGGGGCCGGGGCGGCTGTGGTGGCAGTCGCATACAATGACAGAGCGACTCCCTTGCCTTTATATTTATAATATATCACAAAAGTTTAAAAATCAACAAAAAAACACGAAATTTTATTACTAAAATTAAAAAACAATGTAAAAAATTTTGCAAACAAAAGAGAAAGTACGGCTTTAAGGAGGTTTTAGGGTGGATGATTATAAAAGGGAAATTATTGAATTTACTACCGCAACAAACGATACGACAATATTAAGACAGCTATACAGTTTTATATATAGCTATAAAAAAAGAAAAAGTTTAAAAAGCAGTGTAAATTTTAAAAAAAGTATTGGTTCTTAAAAAAATAATCTGTTACAATTAAAGAGTGATAACCTTCTTTTGAACACAAAACGCACACCAGAAATTACCCCAAAAAAGGACATCGAAGAAATTCGGTGTCTTTTTACATAAAAAACTGCTGGCACGTAAAAATACAATGTGTTATTATAAATATAATTTCATAAAATTTAATTGCACAGCGTGTAAAAGAAAACCCCTTGAATATTCAAGGGGTTTTTCTTATTTTTCTATAAAATTCTATTTAATTCTATTAAATTTCAATTAATCATCGCTACTAAAATCAAGCTGTTTAATTTCGCCTGTTTCAAGATGTACATACCATTCGCCGTATTTTATTCCGCTTGCAATAGTATCGGCTGAATATTCTTCACCAAGTGCATACTCATAAATACGAACATCAAGCTGATTATTGAATTTGGAAATTACAGATGTTGTTTTCAAGTGCTGATTAACCAAGAAATGAATTTCATTATCGGATTTAAAATATTCTTTATAGTATGCAATAGCATATTCTTCAGCGGTCTCTTTAGTATCAACGTATGTCATACGCCAGTTGCCTGTTATGTCATCATTAACATTGCGAACTTTAATATCCATATCATCAAGAACGGAAGTATCAGCTGACTCAACGGCAGCATATGTATTTTCTTGTGTTTCCTCGGAAACATCGACAGGAGCGGCTTCATCAGCGGAAGTATCCGGCTCTGTAGACTCAGCGGCAGATGATGAAGAAACGGACGAAACTGCCGAAACCACAGAAGCAGTTGACTGAGACGAAGAATTTTTATTTTCTTTTTGTAATTTTTCCTGTTGAGACGACATTCCTGCACTAATAATAATAACTACCCAAAATAAAAGCACAAAGAATATAACTTTTTTACTTACCTTCTTTTTTGGCTTTTCTTTTTTCATAAAATTACCCCCTAAATTTTAGTATGTAAATTCACTATACTAAAAAAATTAAGGGGTTTCAACATAAAACGGAAAATTTAGTTATCATTTTCAGATTTTTTATTATTTTGTTCATTTTTTAATTGCTCAATGAAATTATTGATTACAATTTTAGAAGTTTGGTCAAGGGAATTATAAATTTTCATAATATCGAAAATTAAAGACTTAAAAGGACTTTCAACGTCATTTAATATTTGTTCAACCAACATTGTGTTTTCATCCAGTTCAAGAGAGAACATATCACCCTCACCAGTAAGTAGCCATTTTTCGTTTACATTAAATTCAGTGCATATTAATTTATATAACGGCATTTTTTGTTCCGGTCGAGCAAGGGCGTTTAATTCTATATTTTTGATGACGGAACGGCTAACACCGAGACGTTCAGCAAATGTCTCCTGTGACATTTTAAAATGTTTTTTTCGTAATTCTTTTATGCGTTCGTACACTTCCATAAAGTAGATACCACCTTTCATTTAATTACAATATTAGTATACAGCTTTAAAATGGTTTAGTCAAGACAAAAATACAAATAAAATTACGAAAAAAGGCTTGACAAGGACAAAAACAAGTTATATAATGGTCGCATAAGGACAAAGAAGAGGTGATTATATGATAGATACAGAGAAGAAAAAAGAGACAAAAAAAATAATAAGTGACATTTTAACTCTTGATGAAAAAAGCTTACAGATTGTAATGTGCAGTGTAATGGTGCTTAAAGCAAGAGAGGAAATGGAAAAGAAAGAGAAAGAAAACCAGACAGCGTAAGGGGGTGAGAATGAGGTGGAAAAAGAGCAGACAACAATCCGCCTCCCTGTAGAGCTGAAAGAAAAATTACAGGCAGAGGCGGAAAAGAGAGGTTACACAATAACAGATTTAATAATGTTTATTCTTTGGAAATATTTTCAAAATATTGCTCGATAATAAATTCTATTTCCTTAGCGGCAGAACGCTTATTCCGAACAGCTTGAGACTTGACACGGTCAAGCAGTTCGGAATTGATACGCATAGTAAATCTTGTTTGGTCGTCTCTTGTGTAAGGATCACTATTTGACATTAAAAATCACCACCTTTTATACGTCATTATGATGTCAGTATAAAGAAAAAGTGCGAAAATGTCAAAACATCTTATTGACACCAAAAAGATGATAATATATAATGAGGTCAAAAGAGAGGTGTCAAAAATATGACAAAAGATGAACGAATTAGATTTACATTGAGAATGCCAACAGAATTATTTAACAAGGTGCAGAAAGAAGCCAACAAAATAGGTTGTTCGGTAAATGCAATGGTATTACAAATTCTGTGGGACTGGGTAAAAGAGAATGAGAAAAAAGAGGGGTGAGAGCAGTGAATACAGAGGAAAGAAAAAGTGCTCTTAAAAAATTAAAAGCACTCATAAACGGTCATTGGAACGGAAAGAAGATAATAATTCATTATTCTATATCAAATAATGAACATGAGAGCAGTAAATAAAGAGGAAAATGAAAACTTAACTGCTTTTAAATCAAGCGTTAAAAACATAGCAAATAGAAAACCAGACAGCGTAAGGGGTGAATAATAAAGAAATGGGAGAAAAAGGATACAAGGCATTTAACAGTAATTTTACTTGCAAAGACAAACAGTACGAAGAAAATACAACATATGAAGAATCGGGGGATAGAATTTGTGATAAGGGTGTAATGCATTATTGCGAAAATCCGTTTGATGTTTTAAATTATTATCCACTTGTTGATGATAAGGGAAGAATATCTGAATTTGCGGAAGTTGAAGCCATTGGCAAAGTTTACCGTAAAGAAGATAAATCAGCCACGAATAAATTATATATCGGTGCGAAACTTGGATTAAAAGGATTTATAAAGGCGTGTATTGATTTCACGATTGAAAAAACAAAAATTACAACCGATGCCAAGATAGGCAGTTCAGGCGACTCTGCCCAGATAGGCAGTTCAGGCAACTCTGCCCAGATAGGCAGTTCAGGCGACT
>ERZ1034913.1589-NODE-1589-length-13352-cov-5.178762_pt1 | contig 13352 bp, 16 predicted proteins | sample MGYA00520697_ERZ1034913 | MGnify/ENA primary metagenome ERZ1034913 (study PRJEB33766, sample SAMN09781786) | gut metagenome | biome: gut microbiome | host: Homo sapiens | place: Madagascar | study: EMG produced TPA metagenomics assembly of the PRJNA485056 data...
ACTCCCGCACCTTAAAATGGGCGGTGAGCTGCTTGCCCCCGGAGGCGGCTTTGCTGTAAGCGTTGATCTCAACCATGGTTATCCTCCCAGATCTGATACAGAGCCCGGACCATGTCGGCGCGGGTCACGGTCTCCCCGGCGTTGGCGTCCGTCAGCAGGCCGTGAGACTTGCCCCATACGAGGGCTTGATCTTCCGCCTTAATCGCCGACCGCTCCCAGAATAGCAGCAGCGTGGGTACCTTCCGGGAGCTTGTGACCTTGCCCTTGGGGAAAATGCCCTGCGTGGAGCCGCCGCCGTCCAGCATCAGGGCGTCCACCACGCCCATCCCCAGCAGCTTGTTCTGGAGCTGCTCACGGGTCAGGCTGGCCTTGTCGCACCACAGCACCACCTTGCCGTTTGCCAGCCAGCCCACCGCCGTCCGGGCGGCAAGCCGGGCCACGTCCGGCGTCAGCTCCCGGTACAGCTTGGAGCCGCCCTTGAGGATGGGGACGCCGGAGAGGAAGGATACTCCCCGGCCCGTCAGCATCTTCGGGACCCCGTCGCTGCCGATGGACACGCCCCAGTCCTGGTATTTGTCCCGGCTGATGACCTTGCCGTCGATCACCGTCCAGCCTACCGGCTGAAATTTTCCGTTAAACAGGTAGCCGTTGATGATGTGGGTGCAGCCGGTCTTGGCCTTGATCTGCGCCAAGGTCAGCTTGCCGGTGTTGTGGTAGATCTGCGCTCTCGCGCACTCAAATGTATCAACCATGGACTCTCACTGCTTTCTCCGGGTGGCCGTAGATGTCCCAAGTAACATCGTACACGCCATCGGCGCACTGGATGCGCAGGGTCTCACCGGCCTTCTCTGTATCGTACCGCATATAATCATGCAGGTGCTTCGCGTCCTCAGGTTCGGTCTCCGCGGGGATGAAGCCCTCCTTCATCTCCTGTTCCGTCCAACCGGCCACGCCGCCGTCTGAATCCAGGTAAAAGTTGGCACCCGCCGCTTCCAGTTCGGCGTTGATGGCCTCGATGGTCTTGCCGGTGGCCTTGCCCTTGTTGATGATCTCTGCATATTTCTTTTCCATGGTATGTACCTCCTTCAAAATCCGGTTGGATCTTCAACCGATTTCAACTGTTTTTGTCCTCGGCCACCCTCTGGGTGCCGAAATAAAATGCGATCACAGTGGTAAAAATGGTGAGAAACTCCGTCCCGGTAATGTCACCTCGCAGGGCCAGCACCGCGAAGATCACTGTCAAGGTGATGGTCACCAGAGACTTCACCGCCAGCAGATTGCCCAGCCGTTTCTTGATGTTTTCCATGTTTTTCTCCTTTCACTCTTTCCGGATCGGCAGCTCGCCGACCTCGGCCATGATAATTTTCAGGTGTCCGTTGCCGCCAAGGGATTTATACGCTTGATGCATTTCATCAAGTGTTTCCCTGTCCGACAGGCTGACGCTGCCGTCTGCAATGTAATGCTGGCCCAGATAGCGCACCCGGTCGATCAGCAGGACCTTGAGCGCGTCTACGATGGCGTCCCGCTTATCGTCCTTTGCCCACTTCCTCTGGAGGAGCGCGAGGATGATGGCAGTCACACCGGAGCCGGTGGCGGCAGTTAATACAATTTGTAGAATTTCCATTCCACACCCCCTTAAAAAGTTGCAGTTTTTAGAGTAGTTCCGACTTGCTTTCGTGCAGGTTAAAATTCAGGCCATTGTCGCTCACAAATAGGACAAACCCACCGTCCCTCCGGCACAATGGCTCCGCATATCACGCAATAGTCCATGGTCAGTCGGTGGTTTTGGTGTAGTATATCTTTGCAGTTGCTGTAAACGCAGGACAAGTCGAACCTTTTATGATTGTAACGGTCTTCGCATTTGAGTAAAAAGCCTGTGCAGTTGTACTCTCCAGGCTTTTATCTGTGGACCCAAATGGCAATTCCGGCATTGGTAAAGACCAGCTACCATATGTTGCGCGGCATTCAACGTGAATCATTTCCGTAGTTCCAACGTTGACGGTTTTGCCATTCGTGCCCTCTCCCAGATCAACCACCTTGCAATACACCGGCTTTCCGAGATACCGCTCCGTGGTGCGATACTCTATGCCGGGCTGCATGGGAGGATTTATCCATTCCCAGGGTTGCCAGACTCCGTTGATTTCCTTGCGAAACTGATACAATATATCGTTGACGGGCGAACCAAATTGTAACGCGTCACCGCTGCCTGATGGATATTGCATATGAAAAATATAGTGCCATACACCAGGTTCTACATTTGCATTTGCAAGATAGAACCCGGTAGCATCAATCAAATTTGCATCTGACGCGCCATCGCTGTTACTTGGGGCATACACAATTCTGCCACCCAGCCCAAACCCGTCGGGGGCTGCGTAGATGTTTGTCCGGGCCTGCGCTTTCTGCTCGTCAGTAAGCTCCTGGGCAGCATCGTAACGGACGAAGTTGCTGGAGCCGCCCACGGGGCCTTCCGGGCCTTGCTTTCCCTCGGGGCCTTGGATGCCCTGCTTGCCCTCCGGGCCTTGCAGGTTGCCGTTGGCCACCCACTGGCCGTGGACGGAATCCCAGATGTAAATATTGTACGGAGGTGCGGTGCCCACGCCGTACACGTCACCGGCCTTGGGATTGGGGACGGCTGCTTTGAGGGCGTCCAGCGTGTCAAAGTAGCCAAGAATGGCAAAGCTGGAACCGGCCTCGCCGGGATTGCCCTGGTCGCCCTTTTTGCCGGGAGGACCAATGGGGCCTTTGATGGACGTCAGCGTGGTCAGCGTGAAGGCATAAACCCAGTTGGCCGTGCCCTTGAGGTACACCTTGCCGTAGTCCGCAGAGGCCGTGCTGTCCGGCAGGATCAGGACGAACTGGCCGCGCTGGACGTCCGTACCGGTGAAGTCCTGGTTCATTTCGGCCACGCTCTTGTACTCCTTTGTGATGCCAATCGGCACACCGGCGGACGCCAGCCGCGCGTCGATCTCCTCGCCGGAGTAGGCGGATGTGTAATAGTCTTGCAGCTTGGCGAAGATCTCCTCCAAGACTGCGACTCTCTGTTCAAGCGTCATTTGAATCACCTCACACGATGAAAAGTTTGTTCAGGCGGTCGAAAAATAAGCCGCCGCCCCGCTGGACCAACGGGCCGCCATTGGTTTGCCCGAATTTACGGTAATAAAGAATGATGCAGCCGTCTGCACCCTCGCCACCGTCAGAGCCTTTACCGGGGTCTCCGCTGATTTGAACAGGGTTCAACTCAGCAGCCTTAAGCGTCAAACCATCTTTGATTCGCTGGCGTGTATACGCTTTGCCGGTACCACCAGCGCCGCCACCACCGTTGCCACCAGCGCCACCCCGCCCATACTGTTTGGTCTCCTTGTCTGGCGGAAGTGCATCAGCCCCTTTGCCGCCGCGGCCACCCCAACAAGTCACGATGGCTTTATCCGTAAAGATTACAGCATGGCCGTCAGGAGCATCTGTTGCTTGGCCGCCATTTGCTTTATAGGCCGCTCCGCCGCCAAGACCGCCTTGGCCTTTCCACGACAAGTACCCATATGGTGCGACAGTATAATCGCCTGTGCCGCCATTCTTCTCTATGGGATTATCCGCGCCAGCGGTGTAGTGGACCCCATCTACAACGATATCCGGACTTGGCAGGTCCACGTAAGCGTCCTCCGCCTCCACGTATTTTCGACCACGGCCCTTGGATCCGGCAACGCCGGCAAGTCCACGCTCTGCGAATTTCTTGCCGGAATTGATGTCTGTGTATCCATCGTCGGAGGAAGCCCCTTTTTCACTTGACACTGCACCCATGGTGGTTGCAGTCCCAAATTCGCCGGGAACACTGCCGTCTGCTGAGTAGATGCCGCCTTTTCCGCCCTTGCCGCAAGAGTACGGAATTTTTTTGCCGGGTACAGCATTAAAAACGGTTTCCGTTAGCACTTTTCCGCCGGCGCCGGGTGCGCCGGGGCTACCACCCGCGCCACCGTCTGTATAGTCGCGGAATGCATACCGCGAACCACCCATGGTCGTGCCGGTTTCGACGCGACTTTCTTCCGCGCGGCCACCTGGTAACCCGCTCCATCCGCCTTGAGCGCCGCCGATCAATACTCTTGTGTAGACGGTTACGTCTGGCGGCACCTCCCACTCCCCAGAACCTGTGAGGATCTCCACAACGTCAAAATACTCCGCCGCCTCCGGCTGTGCGGGCTTAAATCCCACCAGCGCGCTGGCCTGGCTGTTGAGGATGCCGGAGATCACCGTCTCCCGGCTCTCCACGCAGGCCTGGACCATCTCCTTGTCCCAGGGGTGGAAGATCTGCACCACTCTGCCCGCCCGCTCCGTGCCGGGCTCCACGTCCACCCGGATGATCTCCCGGTGGCGGTAGTAGTCCGCCATGCGCTTGGCCACATCCACGCTGTTGGTGAGGGACACCAGTGTGGCGTCGCTCACCGTCACCACGTTTTCCTCGGCTCCATCCGTCACCGTCCGGCGGACGATGCGGGTCAGGTGGTTGTAGCTCTTGCCGGTGAGGGTGCCTGTCCCGGCGGACAGGATGGCGTAGTTGTCCCCCTGCTCGGTGATGGTGAAGCCCTCCGCCGTCAGGCTGTGGGCAGGTTCCTCAAACGTCACCAGAGCGCCGTCCTCTGCCGTGCCCTCAAAGAGGGTAACGGTATCCTGGCTTTTGACCCACTGGTGCTCCGTGATCTCCACGGCGCTCACCGGGGTCTCGTACACGGTGGAGCAGGAGTCTTCGTTGATCTGGTCCGCCGTGATCGTGGCGGAGACACCGTCCCACAGCTTCTCCACCCGCATGACGCCGTTCTCGTCAGTCCCCAGAGACGCCCCGATGGCAAACAGGACTTGGGAAAGGTTATCTCGGGCGCTGCGGCCGTTGCCTTTTTCTTTGTCCGGGTTGCTGTATGGCAGGTAGCCGTACAGCTGGCGGCTGGCGTATACGCTCTCGATCATCACCGCCACCGGGGCGCAGATCTGGGGGACTACCTCCGCCACCGTCTGGCCGGTGTAGATGCCGCCCACGTGGCGCATCGTGATGAGCCGCCCCAGTGCGGAGAGGGCGGAGAGCGTATAGGCGTCGCTGCCTACCCGCTCCACCGTCTGGAGATAGTACACGCCCACCCGGCGGCCATCCCGGAAATACTCCACCTTGTCATTTTTCGCGAAGCCCATGATGGCCTTGTCTTTGGAAAACACCGTGACGGTGAGGCTGTTGGCTTCCAGACTGTCGGAGCGGAGAGCCTTGACCTCGTACAGGATCCCGGAGGGGACCTTGATATCATCGTCCGTGGCGTAGCTGACGCCCTTGTAGCGGATCTCGTTAACTGCCATCGTCACTCCTCCTCCATGGTGATCCGGAAGCCCTTGCCCCATCGGACGGAGCCGGGCACCGGCGGGATGCTGACCTCCTCCACGGTGGGCATGAAGGTGGCCGTCCGGACGGCGTTGTCCTTGGGCTCAAAGTAGGTGAGCTGCACGTAATTCTTCAGGACCGCCGTCAGCAGCGCCGCCAGCTGCGGCCCCTGCTGGTCATTGACCGTCACAGAGACCCGGGTCTTGATGGCCAGCAGGTCCCGGGGCTGTAAGCCGCTGAGCCGCAGAGCCGCGTTGGAGCCCTCCCGGTACACATAGCCCACGGAGTACTGCCAGCGGTTGACGTAGTCGGTAAAATCCACGCCGTCTACGATATAGGGTGGCCGTGTCATCGGCTGCCTCCTCTCCCCGCCAGAGAGACGCCCCGGCGGTTGTCCTCTGCAATGCGGTACTTGTATTCCTTTCGGGCGAAAGTGGCGCCGTCAATGGTTAGCTCCACCGGGATCGTCAGGTCATAGACCTTCGGCGTGCCGCCGCTGCCGCCGGTGTCCGAATCGGACACGGCCCGGCTGTTGCGTCGATTGCCGCCCAGCGTTCGCCCCGCTGCCATGGCGCTGCGGAGGAAACTGGCCTCGCCGGAGGTCAGCACCGCCTCGCCCTGGTGCAGCTCCGCCACATAGCCGTCAAAGGGGACGTAATCCAGCCCGTCGGCATGGGAGCCGTTGACCCAATTTTTAAATTTTGCGCCAAGACTTTCATGCTCCCGATAATATGTCTGGTTCTCGATGACCTTTTCGCGAAGCGGACCAAGATTAGTAATACTGTTGGTCCAACCGTAATACGCCGCCTTAAACTCTTTGATCTTGTCAATTGTCCCGATTACCGTGTCAGTAATGCTGGCCAGTGCATTTACGGCACTGATTCCAAAATCCGTGAAGGCGGACGCGACCGGCGACAGCGATTCACCAAGCCGGGCAGTTGCTTCTTTTAGTTCCAGCTGCTTTGCGTTGTACTCCTGAATTTCCTTGTTATTTTCTTTCCACGCCTCAGCAGTAGAATCAAGCCCTTCATCGGCCATGGTAGACATCATAAGATTTGCTCTGGCGGCGGTATCAGGCAACGCTGCCAAGGCTTCATTAAACTTGTCCTCGTTAATGCCAGCCCAATTTAGAACATCCGCAAATGTGCCCGTCACTTTTGCGGTTTGCGCCGTCTCGTTAATACTTTCAGCGAGACTGTCAACGGGGATTGAATCACCATAGGTGGCCCAAGCCCCCTCTGTCAGTTCCAGCATCTTTTTTAATTCTGCCTGACTAAGATTCATCGCCTGAAGGTTAGCGACAACCGTAGCGGCTACCTGTTCATCCGAAAACACAGAGTAGGCGTCCCGGAACAGCTCGGCAGTTTGCTCAAGTGTATATCCAGCTTCTTTGGAGGATGTCTGGAGTGTTCCAACGATCTGTCGGAACTCTTTGGTGTCTTCAACAATACTGACAATAGCCTCGCCGACTTCCTTGATTCCCGTAACAATAGCCGCCCCAGCAAGCAGGCCCTTAATCTTTTGTAACGAAGAAACAACGCCGGTTATATTCCCCGATTTTGCGGCAGTTTGCAAATTTTGAAGTTCTTTTGCAAAATCACCTAAACCATCAGAACTGCCATCAGCGTTATCCCCGGCTTGTTCAACTGCGTCATCAAAGTTTTCAACCTGGTCGGCGGCATCATCGGCGCTATCACCTGCGTCATTTAAAGTCTTGTCAAAAACCGCAATTTGCTTATCGGCCGCAACGGTTGACTTGCTGACTGATTCCATTGCACTACTGACATTTTTGACCTCTCGCTCCATTTTGAGCAGTTGAATGGTCGCATTATCAAGCTGCGTTTTATATCTTGTGACAACGCTGCTGTTTTCATCGTAAACAGACCTTGCACTGTCCAGCATTTTGGAAAGTGCCTGGACTTTCACTTTTTGCTGATCGTATTGCTCTTGAAGAAGTTTTTGCTTCTTGGTTAAATATTCCGCACTGTCTGTCTGCCCTTCATATTGCGCATCCAGAAGTTTCATTGCGGATTGCATAGATTTTAGGCTATTGTTGATTGAAGAAATCTGCCGCTTAAACTCCCCCTCGTTTTTGATCGAGATCTCAGTTGTAATCTGCCGGACCGCCATAGTCTCCCTCCTCTCCGCCGCTCAAAAGCGTCACCATGTCCAGATACTCGCCCGGCGTCAGCAGCAGGGCGTCTGCCGGGGCCAGATGCAGCCGGGCGGCGCATACGGCCAGAAAACCGACCCGCAGCCGCTCCGGATCCTCCGCCCGCTCATCCTCCCGGGCCGCCAGAACTAAGTTGACCTCCCCGGCGTCCTCTCCGGAGGGCACTGCCCGGTAAAAGCCCCGCGCAATGGCCTGCCGCACGGCGGTGCGGACCGTTGCCCGGTCCTGAGAGCGTAACGGCCAGCCCGTCCGCTTGCGGTCGGTATAGCCCTGCCGTCTGCGCCACAGCGCCGCCTGCTGCATCAGAAGCTCCGCCAGCTCACAGCAGGCCATCCAGCCCTGGGGGGTGTCCTCCATGGCCCCGGTGGCCCGCAGGATGCTGTCATGGACGCCGAATCGGTCATAAATATCAAAAAGCGCCCCCGCCGTCAGCATGAGCGGCAGAGGGCTGCCGTCGAAATCAAAGGTAACGTATCGCATGGCATAAACCTCCTGCAAGGGCGGCCCGTTGAGGGCCGTCCTTGCGGTAAAGATCAGGTGCTCCAGACGGCCACGATCTCGTGAGCCGCCGCGATGGAGCTTACGGTGTACTTGTGCGTGGCCAGCTTACTGGTCACGTTGACGGCGTTGTCATACAGCGCCGTGGGGTCCTTAGTGCCGAAGTCGATGGCCAGGCTCTGCCCGGCGGTCACATAGGTGGTGCCCTCGCCGGGATCGCTGGTGCCGGTACCGATATGGGTGATAGTCACGCCGTAGGCCGCCGTGCCGCCCGCCAGAGAGTCGATGAACGCCTCCGCCTCGGACTGGGTGGAGAACTCCTGCCGCTCACGCCATGCGTCCGCGTTGTCCTTCATCACCCGCAGGCTCACCGCGTTCATTTTGGGGTTGAAATCGCTCTTGCGGGTGTCCGCCTCCTGCTTTTCCGCGCTCAGCATGGCCGTGGTCTTGTAGAAGAACGAGGCCCGGTAGACCAGGGTCTTGTCCTTCTTCAGGATCGGCTCAATAAAGGCGTAGGCGCCGTTGGGGGCGCTGTCCTCGCCCTTGGCGGTTTCCCGGCCCGCCTTGTAACTGTGGCCGTAGAGCTTGGCGTTGACCTCCAGATCGCTCAGCGTGGTCTCCACGTCCACCTGACCGGAGACGAACTGCTCGAAATACAGCAGCATGGCGTCATCGCCGGTGATGTCGCCGGAGGCCGTGGTCAGGCTCAGATAGCCCTTGACGGCTGCGCCCATATCCACCTTCTCGCCGTAGACCGGATGGGTGCCAACCGGCTCACTGGCAAAGGGGAAGAAGTAACTGGACACCATACCAAGAGGTGTTTTAACTGCTTTGTTGCCCATGGTTTCCTCCTTACAGTTTTTTGGATTTCAGCCACCTGTCATAAACCTCGAACTCTGCCCGCGTGGTGGCTTCCGCACTGGCCTCGTTGGCGTCATGCACGGCAGGCCGGGCGCTTTGGCCCCGCTTGCCGAACTCGTTGACAAATAAGATCTCCGCGTTGCGGGTCTCTGTGTTGCCCCGTTTTCGCTTACCCGTGGGGCTGACATAGATGACCCTCTCACCCTTTTTTAGTTTCACCTTGCCCGGCTTGATGGAATCCGCCACATGCTGGGTGCTCTCCCGGTCATAGATGCCGTAGGCCATCACCTTGTCTCGCTGGGCTTTGGCCACAACTGCGGCTCCGGCCTCCAGCATGTCATCCTGCACCGCGTTCGGCAGCTCTGCCAGCTCCTGAAGGGATAGAGAGAACTCGTCAAGCCCTCTGACCGTGAAGCCCATCAGCCCACCTCCAGATCCAGCGCCTGACACTCCAGAACGTAGTGCTGGCCCTCCAGATCGCTGGCGTTGGTATAATCACCCACCGCAAGCCCGGCGTTCAGCATGGCCCGCCGGAGCTGCCGTTTCAGGCGGATGGGCGCCTGCCCCAGCGGCAGATACAGGTGCAGCTGGATCAGATGCCGAATGGCCTGCGGCTCATCGTCACCGAACACATCCGGAGATTCCGTATAATTGAACACGCAGTAGATCTCTGCCGGAGTCTCCTTAGCGTCGGGCCGGTACGCATCCGGAACGCATACCGGCACGATGGGCGTCACCGCTTGGATGATGGTCTCGTTGATGCTCATAGTCAGCCTCCCGCCGTCAGCAGCTTGGCGATCAGCTCCGTATACTCGCCGCTGTCGCCGTAGTTGTTTACGTACTCGATCTCGTAGTCCGCGCCGTTGTACCGCACCCGGTCCTTCCGGCTGATGGCCGTATGCCCGGAGCGGACCAGGAACCGGACCTTAACGTCGCCCATGTCCGCGCCCTGTCGCAGTGCCTCGGACCCACTGACCCGGGAGAACTGCGCCCAGGGGCGCCGGATCACGGTCTCCGTGGGGGTTGCGTAGCCGTCAGCGTCAGGGGAGGTGGAGATCCGCACGATCTCCACCCGCTTATTCAGCTTTCCAGCATTCACATCCATGGCTTAGCCCTCCGTGTCCGATTCGGGCCGCACCGGCTCCGTCCGCTTTAACTGGTTCAGCCGCCGCCGGAAGGCCGGATTGTCTGCAAACGCCTTGTCGGAGGTCTGAGTGCCCCGGTTTTCCCAGGCGTCCAGAACCATCGCCAGAATGCAGGTGTTGTACTGGGGCAGGCGGGCAGAACCGGCCTCCGGCTCCGCCACGCCCGCGCCCTCCATGTAGCTGACGGCGTCCGCATGGAAACCCTCCAGCATGGCCAGGTCCTCCGGCGTGGGATCGTCGATCCGGCAGTAGCTCAGGATGCTGGCCTGCCGATCACTAAACGCCGCCATCCGTCACCCCTCCGATTAGCCGCCGGACTTGGGCAGGTTCGCGATGACGAAGCCCTTGTCCACGATCAGGTTGCCGCCCACCATGGCGTCGCCCAGGATGGTGACCATGCGCTCCACAGCCTTCACGCTGTCATCCACCCGGACGGTGTAGTCGCCGAACAGGCCCAGCTCGTAGTTGGCGGGATCGCCGTACAGCATGGTCTGGATGGCAGCGCTGCCAGCGGTGGAGGCAGACAGGGCGGTCAGATCGCTGACGATGGTGTAGGGCACGATGTTGCCGCCGTCCTCGATGGTGCCGATGTTGGGGTTGCCCGTGGCGGGGTTGATCTTGAACACCCGCTGCTTGTCGCTGTTGCGCAGCTTGCCGATGGCCTTCAGGTCCGTCTTGTTCAGCAGCAGCCGGGCGTTCTGGCCGATGGCCTCATCGCTGCCGTACTGGAAGAACAGGTCATCCAGCAGGTTCTCGTCGATGCTGGACACGTCCACGCTGGCCGCGATCACGGCGCCCGCTACGTTCTTGGCGTTCTTGATGCCGAACATGTCGGGGGAAGCCTGGCCGTCGCCGTTGACGATCAAAGCCGCCAGCTTGCGCCGCATGGCCCGCATGGCCATGTTGTAGATCTTGGTGTAGTAGTCTGCAGGGCTCAGGCGGGAGATGTTGCGATCCACGAACTGGGTCACGTTCAGCTCGTAGGGGCTGATCTTGGCCACGCCGAAGGTGGGGTCAGTGCTGGTGGTGCGGGCCTTGCCGGCGTTGGTGGTAACCTTGCCACCCTTGGCGTCGATCTCGGAGATCACATAGGGCTCCAGGAAGCTGCCCATGCCGGTCAGGTTCTGTACGTACACCTGATCCACGATGGAGGAGACCACGTTGCCCAGAGGGTCCCGGATGTTGCTGCCGGCGCCGGTGGGCTCCACCAGAGTACCGGTGGCCAGAGTGATGGAGTTCATCACGGCCCGGCGGGTCTCGTCGGCGGTGAAGGTCACGGCCTTGCCGGTCATGAGAGCATGGCCGCGCTCCTCGGCCATGTCGCGGGCCTCTGCGCCGGCGGGAGCGGGAGCGGCCATGATCTGGCGGTCCTGCTCAGTGATGAGGTCCTGGATGTTCTGGATGCGGCCGTTAAAATCACGGACATCCGCCATGGCGGAATCGTAGTCCGCCTGGTTGCCCGCATCCAGAGCCGCCTGCGCGGCTTCCAGACGGGCGGTGCGCTGGGTGGTCAAATCCACCAGATCGCGTCTGAGATTGTTCATGTTTTGCTACCTCCGTTTAAAATCTGATTTTTTCCAGATCCAGGCGGGCCTGTGCCTGCCAGTCTCCGGTATCTGCATCGGGCTCACCGCCCGTTGATGCTGTGGGTGCCGGGGCCGTCTCCGGCGTGGGGTGCTGCTCTGCCATGTATCTGGCCCGCAGCTCCGTGATGTCCGGCATCCCGGCGCATCCCAGTGCTCGGATGCCGCTGCCGATGGCGTTCATCACGTTCTGCGGGGCAATACTGGCCGTCTCGCCGATGATGCCGTCCGCCAGACCGCAGTCCACGGCCTCCTGAGCCGTCAGCCACGTCTCGTTACTCATCATCCGCCGGAACTCCGCCCGGTCGGCCTTGCCGCCGGCCTTGAGCTCGTAGGCGTTGAGGATAGCTTCCCTGGTGCTGTCCAGCATCTGGACGCTCCGCAGATGATCTCCACGGTCTCCGCTGGTGCAGGTGGACGGCAGATGGAGCATCATCTGCGCCACCGGGGAGATCTGAACCTCGTCACAGGCAAGGCACATGTAGCTGGCCGCACTGGCAGCGAGGCTCTGGACCTCGGCCACCGTGTGGATGCCGGAAGATCTCAAAACGCTGTAAATCTCAGACCCGGCAAACACGCTGCCGCCGCCGCTGTTGATCTCCAGCACCAGATCCTCACCCTCCGGGGTGGACGCCACCGCGTCACGCACCGCCTTGGGCGAAAAGGCCGCGAAGCCAAACCACTGGTAGATCTCCACATCGTCATCGGCTGCGACGATGCCGTTAAGTGTTACCCGCATTTGCGTTCCCTCCGTTTCTCTGTTCGCTGAGCCGTGCCCAGTCCTTCAGGGGGACAAAGTTCAGGCTCTCCCGGCGCTCATCGCCGCCCTCCACATCCGGCAGGTCCTCCAGTGCCCGGATATCGTTGACGGAAAACACGCCGTTGTTCCGCTGATTGGTGTACCAGGCGCCACGGCTGGCCGTGTCGCCCTTCAGCTCTGCCATCATGTTGATGCGGATCTCCAAGCCCTGCCGCAGCTCCGTGTTTGTCAGCAGTTTCCACGTCTGCTCCTCCGCGTACTGGTTGACGATGGGATGGAGAGTGCTCACCACGTACTCAATGGCGTTCTGCTCGTTGCTGCCATAGGCCTGCTTACCCTCTTGCAGCTTGTAGAGGGGCACACCGAAGTATCTGGCGATATCCCGGATGGTGACCTCCTTGTTTTCCACAAACTGGGCGTCCTTGTTGGTGGCGGCAATGGGGGTGTATTTCAGGCCCAGATCCAGGATGGCCACCCGGTGGCTGTTGTTGGGTCCGGCGTGGACTTTCTCCCACTCATGCCGCAGCAGGTCCTTCCGGGTCTGGTAACTGCCGTCCGCGTTCTGGATGTGCTTGCCGTTGACGTCCTCCGCCCAGCCGCCCAGATCGCTGTCGGTCTCCAGCACGCCGCCGGGCTGGCCGCCGTTGGCGTAAAACGCCAGATCATACGCCTGCGCCGCCTGGGCCGCTGCCAGCACCTCGCTGGCCCGCCGCAGGGGTGAGATGCCCGTCAGGCCGTCCCGTGTGGTGGCCTTGTAATGGCAGATGTCCTCGTTGGGCAGCACCATGGGCGTGCCGGTCACCGGATGGGTCACGGTGTACCACACCCGCCCGGCCTCATCCCGCCAGGGCTGCACCAGCCACCAGGGCACCGGGATCAGCTCCCGGATGATCCCCGTCCGGGGGTCCCGGATGATCCAGTCATAGCCGTTGCCGCCCTCATTCCGGCTGTTCTCCAGCACCTTCCGCCGGATGCTGGG
>ERZ1034913.1590-NODE-1590-length-13351-cov-4.711116_pt1 | contig 13351 bp, 16 predicted proteins | sample MGYA00520697_ERZ1034913 | MGnify/ENA primary metagenome ERZ1034913 (study PRJEB33766, sample SAMN09781786) | gut metagenome | biome: gut microbiome | host: Homo sapiens | place: Madagascar | study: EMG produced TPA metagenomics assembly of the PRJNA485056 data...
CCTAAACATATCATAGGCATTAAAAAATGTAAATCATCGAATTGTGTACGCAATTTTAAATGTGCATTGGCCTACCTGGAAGTAGGATTTTTATTTTTGATAAATTTGCCGTTTGTTACTTACGCTAACTTCTGCTAACTTCTGTGTACTTCTGTTATCTTATGTTTTCGGAAAATTTCGGAATAGTTTGTTCAATTCCGTATATTCATGCAAACTACTAATTATTAAATTTTTATAAACTATTTGAAACAAAAAAAATAGCCGACACATGAAAATGCCGGCCATTTCATATCCATTTTATATTTTCTGTTCCCAAACCCTGCCACAATTATAGCATTTATATTTTAATTTTTTGGGCTTTGCAATTGATTCCGTAAATGGAACAACCATTGAGTTTACAGGCCCCAACAGCATACTGCCAACAATACTTCCCACAACAGCTTTTCTAGCAACCTTTCCTTGAGTCGGTTTTACTAATTCATAATTGCTGCTATGACAATACGGACAACCAGTTTCTATTTTCTCCTGTATTTTCGGTTTTGCAGCCACTGGCATCTTCTGCCCGCAATCGTTGCAATACCCATCTACGTCAATAGATTCTGAACCACAAAATGGACATTTGCCTGATTCCGATTTTTGCTTTTCTTTTGTCTCCTGTATTACATATTCAGTCGGGCAACCGCAATTTGGACAAGCCGCTGCCTTGTCAGAAAATTCTTTTCCACATTCCGTACACGTTATAAGAGCCATGCCTTATACCTCCTGCGTATGATATTTTTATTCTACCATACGCAGGACAATTTGCAACTTAATATGAAATACCTAACTGCCTACCTGTTTGCTTTCTATAGCTTTTCGCTCCAGCTTTCCAGGCATCTACAACATCACCCTTATCAATAACTGGCTTCGCCAAAAGCTGTTCAAGCAAATCGTTGTTACGCTTCAATTCTCGAAGAAGCTCGGTGTTTGCACTTTGCACGCCAATAGCAATTCCTTGCGTAATCTGTTCATTATTCGCTACAGCAGTCTGACCATTTGAGAACCTACCAACAAGTTCATTATGGTTTGCCATAAATAAGCCGTCCTCTGGGAATCCTCCGGTTGAAAATGTCGGTATATGTCCCAGATTGATTTTAGCTCCCCCAAACACCTCGACACCTGCAATATTTATGGGCTCAATATCAAAATCAAGTTTGCTATTCAACCATGTAGCAAAACGATTCCATATCTGCTTCACTGCATCAAACGCTGCATTAAATGCATCTTCGAATCCAGTTTTTACGCCAGACATGGCTGTTTTCCATTTTTCAGCTGTAAACCACGGAGTAACATTAGATGTCCACCAGCTATTAATATCCTGAGACCACTGTCCCACAGTTTCGTCCCATACGGATTTCATAGAAGTTTTCATTGTTGAATACAGTTCCACCCATCTTTGTTGTGTAAACCATGGTGCAATATAGCTGTTGTACCACTCGCTCAGAGATTCCGTCCACTCGCCAAAAGAAGATTTAAAGCCCTCTATGATTCCGCGCAAAATATTTTGGCCATATGGTTCCATATTTTTTGCTGGTGAATGAATTCCAAATATATTGCAAATTCCTGTGACAATGAAATTGAACAAATCAGCAATCGGCTCCAACAGCCAGGTTATTCCTGTTGATATTCCGCTTATAATACCAAGGACAATATTGGCACCAAACTCAACGAAATTATCTGCATTAAAGGCTCTCTCAAGCACCTGCTTTGTGTAATCCCACATCACCGAAGCCTGGTCCCAGTTGAACAGAGTTTCCCCTAATTTCTTCCAGAATTTTGTCACCCACTCACCTTTAACAATGAATGTATCTAGTGCAACTCCGATAGCCGCTCCGATAGCTGCGCCTATTGGGCCACCCCATGCAGCTCCAACTCCTGCACTTACAAGTAACAATAAGCTCTCTCCGATTGCATTTCCAACACTCTCACCGAAATGTTCTAAGATAAAATTATCAACGGCATCAATAATCGCATTTCCGATTACTGTTATAGGTGCATTTCCAATATCAAATCCGGCACAAGATGCAAGTATGAATTTCAAATTAAACAAAGATATCGGCAATCCTATCAGCGCATCAGAAAGAGTCCTTATTATTTTTTTTCTAGCTTCACTTTTTCTGGTCAAGAAAAAACCGCCAATCATAACAGCAATCGTATCCAACTCTAGCTTATCAAGAAGCACACCTGCAGAATCGAAAATCTTTTGCCAGGATATATTTTTTACCGCCGCTATAAGGGCAGCTTCCAGTCCATCAACCCATGTATTTAAAGTATCGGCTAAAAGCAAGAAATCGAATGTATTGAAAAATCCATTTATACCGGCAGCGATGGAATTTCCAAACTCGGTCCATTCAAATGTCTGCCCGAAGGAATCCAGGAAATGCAATGCCGTATTCAGTGCACCGGCGACTGTCTCTCCTACCGCTTCAAAAAGCTCCGGAGAAATTAAGCCATTCAGGAAATTCGCCAAGCCAATGCCGAATTGATCTGCACCCTTATAAATCTTGTCCCAGTCAATGCCCTTTAAGGTCTTAGTCAGCGCATCCCCGATGTACTCGCCCAGCTTATACAGGCTGTCAATAGAACTAGTGTACTTCTCCCACAAGCTGTCGGTTTCTACCCATTGACCGCCGGAACCAGCGGTACCGGCCCCGCCAGCTGCGCCACCGCCGCCACCACCAGAACCTCCGGAAGCATTTGAACTGGAAATAACATTCAGTTTATCAAAGCTCTGGAGGTTATCAGCCATCTTTTTCGTGTTCTTCGCCGCATCTCCGGTACTGCCTGCCAGATCATCCGCACTGTCCGCAGCATCTGAGAAATCATCAGAGATACCACCGCCGGACTCGTACTTCCAGCCGAAGATTGCACCCAGGGCATTTGATACCACCTCTGCAAACTGGATTACCTTCAGCATGACAGAGTTCAATGCACGAATGAACGGTTTGAACGCATTAATCAGAGATCCACCAACGATGGAACCCAGAGACTGGAATGCGCCTGACAGAAGAACTAACTGGTTATGCCAGGAATCACTTGTGCGGGCGAAGTCCCCCATGACTTGCTGACTGTTTGCCATGACATACTGATATCGCAGCCATGTTTTCTCAGCTGCATTCATGGACTTGATATTGGCATTCAAACCATTGTTAAGTGCCCACTGCTTCAATGTGGCCTGCGTGAGGTCAATACCATATTTACGCAGCGGCATAGTCTGGCCTGTAAATACTGCTTCCAGGCTCTTTGCAACGTCTTTTTGCTCTACGTTATAGAAAGAAGCCATATCGGCAGCCAGTTTGGTCAGTTCAATGGACATGCCGGACATTTTCTTTTGTGAAAATCCCATTGCAACACCCATAGCCTGGTACCGGCTGGCAATATCCTTTGCAGTCAGCGCAGACATACCATACTGGCTCAGGGAAACTTTGGCAAAGTCCTCCATCGTTTTCTTCATGTTGCCGAAAGTTACATCCACAACGTTCTGAACCTCGGTCAGATCAGAAGAAATGTCCATAGCCTTGCGGAACATTCCCATAGCACGGAACAGCATCCAGTAAGTCGCATAAACTCTACCGATAGCGGATGCAATACCCTTGCTGGAAGTCTTTACCTTTTTTGAACTTCCAGAGAACAGGTTGAATCCCTGATTCATCGCAGAAGTGGCGCTGCCTACCTTGCTGCCGGCTCCGGCCAGATTGGCAAGCGCAGTAGTCATCTGGATTAGATTCTGGCTGACAATCGGAGCCTTTGACAGCGTAGTCATAAGCTGATTCAATGCTACACCTAAATTCTGGATATTCGGAATCGCATTTCCGGCAGCCTTGCCGCCCAGTTTTGTGATGGATGATACTAACTCAGCGAGACTGGTGGTATCAAAGCTCAGTTTGCCTATGCCGTTAAGGCCGGACACAAACTTAAGCAACTGATCCTTAATCGGTTTAAGATTCGCCGCGGCCTGGGTAGCCTTTGTGCCGCCCAACCTGGTAATTCCAGAAATCAAATTGCCAAGGCCGGTAAAGTCAAAGGTCACGCTTCCTACAGAGTTCATCGTAAGGACAAAATCTCTGAGGTGCGCAGAAATCTGCGGCAGCAAAGCTACAGCCTGCGCTGCATTGGCACTACCCAGCCGGCTGACAGAGTTTACCATAGACACTAAGCCGTCAGCATTAAAGGTAACCTGCCCCACGCTATTCATGCTGGTAACAAAATCTGACAGGCTCGTTTTCAGAAATTCCAAGTTCTGAGCAGCCTCTGTGATAGAAGCGCGGCCCAGCTTTGCCACAGATCCGGCCAGAGTATCAAAACTCTGGGAATCAAAATGAACCCGGTCAATTCCGGTCATACTGGAGACGAAATCTGCCATAGACCTTGAAACAGCAGAGATAGCTCCTGAATCCACCGCAGATAATTTATTAAGTCCAGTCGCAATACGTGTGAAATCGGCAGTTTTCGTGTTCTTATTGAAGTTTTGCACAGATGAAGTTATCTGGTTAAGCCCATTCGAGATGTTAGTCGCATTGGACATTTTGACACTGGTTATCGCAGACTGCAGCTGCAGCATCTTGTCAATGAACTTGTCCAGCTTCGCATCGGCGCTCTTTGTACTGGCATCAATTTGGACTTTTAACTCATCAATCACATCAGACATGACGTCCACCTTTCCCTGAACGCAAAAAGGGCGAGTGATCTAATATCACTCGCCCCTTGCGGTCATCGGTCCAACATCACTCGTCCTTTGCGTTTTTCAGTTTTATTTTAGTTTCAAGCGCACCGGCGAAGCCAATGAACTTCTGCAGTTCTCGCTCTTCTGCCGCTTTACGCTCAGCTTCCGTAACTGGAAGAATCCGCACAGGTTTCTCCGGATAGGTTCCTTTCTGCCGCCGCTTTGTGAATGGCATCATGTTGCACACAGTCGAATCCATAGCAGCTGCCACAAGCTGACCCATATACCACATGTCGTTCATGCGTTCCTGACGCTGTTTGGCATAAGCCGTTTCAAAAGCCTTCAACTTCCTTGGATTCAGATGCCAGAACAGGTCATATGGAACACCTATTGACAAAGCGTAAGGAAGATACTCTTCATCAATTATTTTGCAGAAGTCGATTTCGCCTTGCTGTTCGCCCGGGTCTTCCCGGATTTGGACGATACTTCCGGCTGTGTCTCCGCTACCATTGCTGCAGCCTGGTTCTCCAGCATCTTGTCCAGGCCGGTCAGTTTGAAAAAACCGTCATCCTGCATACACTCCTTAATCAAATCAAACATGCCCGGAAAAGTCGCCGCATCGTCTTTCGGATTATCCTTGAAATACTGCTTAAGCAGCTTTCCTGCCTCTGCCTCGTTCATGACAGCATTGTTTTCCATCAGTCCTGCATAAAACGCAGTAATGACGGTATCCGGCATTTCAGCATACATATCAGCCACACCGTCAATCAGCGCGGATGCACGGTCTGCCTTAGTCTCATCCTCAGCCCCAGTTAAACCGGACCGTCCCAGATAACTGCCTGAGAGCATCTTGAACATCTTATTGATAAGCTGTTTGTGCTTTGCCGCCCGGAAACCGAACTCCAGAACATACTCTTTATCACCGATATTTAAAGTCTTCATGAATATTTACCTCCCTTAAATTCTTACTCTGCGTCTGTCGGGGCAATGGCCTCTGCCCATCCGATCTCACCGGTCGGAGTTACGTTTGCGTCACCATCCCAGATAGCATCAACGTCAGCAGACGGGAAGCCTAACTTAGTTGGTGTGCAGGTAAAGAAAAAGCTCTTAGTAAGCTTCGGATGATAGAACTCCATCCACATGCGCTTATTGGACGCTGATGCGGTCTCTACATCGTCACACAGCTTCTCCCACATATCCAGGAATACCTGTGACATACCAAAGGTGATAGCCAGCGCACCACCCATATCCTTTAAGCCCTCAACGTAGGTTTTCCACTCTGTCGCATTCAGAGAGGTGGAATCATATGTAGACGGTTCTGGGTTGGTGTCCGGAATAGATTTGGGGTTCGGAATGTTGGTAAATGCAGTCGGCTTAGTGCCGGCGGTTTCCTCAATCGCATAAGCAACCTTAATACCAGCAGTACTTAAATCAATTGCTTTTGCTGCCATAATTTTGACCCTCCTTAAAAATGAGTAAAAAAATAGGACCTCGCCAAAAATGGCGGGCCTCAGTTACCTTTTATCTATAGCGAATCGCCCTCACAATACGTTCTTCGGAACCTTGCAATCCAACGATACGCTTCTGTCGTACTCGCCCGATCAACTTCCACCGGGCCATAATTCATTGTGAATCCCATATGCCGCATCAGCTCCGCAGCGTGAAAAATCAACTGCTTTGCTGTGCTACTAGATTTGGAATCATATACTGTAATTTCAAATGACGCCTGAATAGCACACTGCTTATTCTGCAACGATGCGCTTGTGGTCGGCTCCCCAAGCGTTTTTATGTACAGATAGGGAAATGCCGGAGGCTTATCATTCTTCGTGGTGCCACTGCCTTTCAGATGCCTCTTCAAGGTCTCGTCATTCACCAGATTGGAATAAACCCGTGATGAAATATCAAGCATCAACTGAACACCTCCTTCGCACATTCTCTTACCTTTTCATGGATAGCTACGGATGCGTTGTACATTGGCATGGTAGCCTTTGTGCCGTGTGTATAGTGCCACTTTTCATCCTCACCCCAGTAATACCACCCATCCTCAAAAGCATGGATCTGTCCCGGGAAAGTTCCGACACCGTAGCCCATCTCACCGGCTTTTGGATTGGCATTGGAGTTGTAGTGAATACCTGCACCGAACTCAACCATGAGTAGAGTAGAAATGGTGCCATAGCCATTTGACTTTTTCTGTCCCGTTGCAATCAGCATCGCCTTGCATCCAGCATCTGCCTGTTCCATATCTATACGAACTGATATCGTTTTACCCAGCGGAGACTCCGCAATATGGCTCTCTGCGACTTCCAACCCAGATTCTGCAAGTTTCTCACAGAATAGCTCCTCTTTACGGTGGAGATCTGTCTTGTAGCCCTTGAGCTGATCAATAATGCTTTGGATTCCCTTTGCTGACAGGTCTCCGCGGATTACTTTTTTAGCCATGACCGTTTACTCCTCTGCAAGATCGTATGTCTTTGCGAAGATATCCGGCTTACATGGGTAAAATTCACCAGCAACACCTTTGATGATATAGTCTCCGATACTCGCTACATGCTCGCCTTCTAAAGTCTTAATGATCAAACCACCCTCTATAGCAAAATGATCTATACGAAAGGTCTCTCCAGAAGAAGTCATGTACTCGTCTTTCTTCTCACCATTGGTAAGAAAGTCGAACATTTCTCGCTGATTTTCACCAGTCCACTGAATTGCATCAATTTCAACTGGCTTCTTTCTATATTTAGCCATCTGCATCCTCCGTTTTCTTCTTAATTGCAATCAATAGAGAATTAAGGCTCTTCGCCACCTTGACCACTTTGTAATCCGGAACATTGAGAAGATTTCCCTCTTCGTCATATTGTGGTTTTTTGTCCACGAATAACATCGAAAGTTCATCAATGGGCAATTCCAAATCGCATGAGCAAATAGCCTTATCGTACTTCACATCCACGCCAAACGGATCTGTAGATGCCTCAGAACGGGCCGGAGAAACGTTCGCTTTGAACAGCACCGGCTTTTTATATCCAGCAGTGCACTCACCAGTCAGAAGCGGCTCACCCGTTACCGGATTCAGAACAAGATTGCCGTCAAGGTCAGTTTCGTAAACTGCAATGTTGGAATCGTAGAGCTGATACCACAGCTTGACCTTATTTCTCTTCAAGCCCCTCATATGCGCCCCTTTCTGCTAAAAAAAGGAAAAGAGAGGATTGTCCTCTCTCCTACTTTACGCCCGGTCCATGCTTCTGATCTTTGTCCTTATTGCCCTTTGCACTGGCCGGAGTAAACCCAGCTGTAACAGTACCGTCTACAGGATGGCCGCCGCCTTTTGGAATGCCAACACCAGGGCCAGACTGCACGGTATGACCGCAGTCATCAGCTTCCGCATCAAAACCGTTTTTCGCATTGTTATGATGTTCGTTAATATCGCAATGCTCCGCATCATGCGGCTCGCAATCACGGTGCATCTTTTCAGCCTCTAAATTCATGTTCTCGCTCATAATTTATACCTTTTCCTTCCTTATTTTAATGTCATTCTACGATCAACCAGTCCTCAGCCAGCATATCTGCCTGGGATGCAAGCCATCCCATCTGTACACCACTGGTTCCTACAAATGCGATTGCGTGATTGCCAATCGCATCGTGCTCACAGTTGACGATTTTTCCATCAGGCGCCTTATATGAAATCCCAGAAGCAAGCTGGATATACTGGTGTTTTCCATTCCATCCTTTCCGCGCAACCTTGTGTCCTGCCTTCATATTCATGATTGCACTGCCGAAATCCATCGGATCATCCGTGCGCTCAAATGAATAATCCTCAATGTGGATTTTCACACTGTTCGCATGCACCAGATCATCATCATATGTCCGGTCAATGTAGGCCATCTTGTCCTCTACATTGCTGTTAGAGATAACCTCGATCTCGCCGCTCGGCATCCGAACCATCAGGGTAACACAAATTGCTTTATCTTTCACGACTTCATAGTCCGCAAACAGTTTTTCTTTTCTTGTCATGATAACCTCCACTTTCCTCCCATTTACAACGATCATGCGCTTGCCCACCACCATGTCTTGCGCATACCCTGCATCCGGCCGGGAGGTATAGCCGGACACGCACCGTCTTTTCTAACCGACTGGAATCCCAAACGGTTAAACTCCTCGATTCCGAGGAGTTTACAGCACCTTAACCATAGGTGTTATATCAAAAAATATACTGTCTTCCGATTCATAAGCGCGAGAAATAGAGTTCTCGCTATGGGAACTCTCCCCATCTGCGCCTTGTTTTGCCCAGTAATAAACGGCAGCTTCGAATATCATGCCCTGATACCGTTTCACTGCCGCTTCTTTCTGCTCATCCGTATAGCCGAATGGATACCGCTTCAAACAAACCTTTCGAATGGCCCGATTGATGAGAATGAGCAGAACCGGCTTGTCCGTTTCCGTCACCTCATCACCAAGGTATTCCATGACTTCATCTAGGATCTCCGCTTCCACTCATCTCACCTCGCTCCTACTCTGTTTTTGCGGTCACGGTTGCACTTCCGGCCTTGACTGCCTTGTAACTTGCATCACACTCAACGATGGTAATGAACTGACCAGAAGTAGCTTCGATCTCATCAGTACCATTCCAGGATTTCCAGGTCTGTACATTCTGATTCAGTACAACGCCTGCTGCACTGCTACCGACTTTGTACTTATAAGAATTACCAGCAGTCTTTTCTGGAGTTACAGTAAGCTTTGTCTTGCCAACAGTAGTTTGACTAGCTGCAGAATTCACAGTCAGAGCGCCGAGCTCAGCCTCTCCGGAGATATCCGCAGAGGTAATCTGGAATACCTTACGTGCCAGATCACTATTTTTCGGCATCTTAGTGGACAGTCCGGTAATTTTCGCAGAATACCACTCCGGTCCATGATCTAAACCAACCTGACCAAAGATCTGCTTTTTGGTTCCTGCACCAGTTTTTGCAAGCTCTTCAAGGAAGAAATTGCCTTTGCCCGGAACAGGCTGATCTACAGGAGCCATGACCAACGGGTCAAAAATAGCAATAGTGCCTGCTGGAAGGTACTTAAGGCTTCTCAGGCCGACGGTGCCCAGCGGAGTAAGCACGGTATCAATGGCAATGCCATTTACCATTCTTCCACTATCCACGATGGTTAAGCCATTTGCTGCAGCATCAGCATTCAGCTGCATTCTACTGGTAGAATCCAGGCCGAGAATCAGGCCGTCCAGAGAACCATTGCTTTCATCAATCAGCTTCAGAGCCTCACAAACCAGGAGAAAGGACAGGCTCTTTCCGTCCGCATCAATTACGTTTGACGTGATAGCATTCAGAAGTCCTCTGGATCTGTTAGCTACGCTGTCGCCAGTAGATTTCTGATATACGCCGTTAATGAAAGTGTACTCAATATCCTGAGCAATCTTTGCCATCTTCGCAGCAATCTGGAAATCTTCCTCAGTCGGCGGGTTTGCCTGCTGACCGGCAATGTTGATGCCTGCCATAGTGCCCATATTGGACATCTTTCCATAGGAAATACCAACGGACTCCTGGAAAATCTGAGTTACGTTAGTTTTCTGTTCTCTGGTTACGATGCTGGAATCCGGAGCAGTTAAGGACTGGCTCTCAGAAATATTCGGCTGAGAACCTTGCGCAGTCTCAAATTCCTGACCAGTTACGAATTCTGTATGATTAGTAGATTTCCGTCTCGCACCAATCATGGTAGAAAACGGAGTTTTGGTGTTGCCCTTGTTAAACAGCATTCCGCTGTAGTTCGGGGTATTGCCACTCATTGCATAAATATCTGACATACTCTTTTACCTTGCCTTTCTATCTTTTTGAATTTGCTTCACTCTGCTGCCGTACTAATGAAGCGTAGGCAACCATGTCACCACGCTCCTGCGCTTCTGCAATCTGTTTGGAGAGATCAACCTTGCCGGAACCATTGCCTGCCGGAGGATTCACCTGATACTCCTTTTCCCAAGCACTTTTAAGAGAAGCTTCCCGCTTATCTGCAAAGATTTTCTCATTGCTGAGAACAGTTGCATTGTCGCCGTCATACATGGCCGTTGCGGTCTCTACAGCAAAATCCTTATCAAAGCCGCGTTCCATGTAGGCACTAGCCAGTTCAGAAACCTTAAGAGTTCTCTCAAGATCCTGGTTCTTTTTCACCATCGCATCCCACTGTTCCTTGCGTTCAGCCTCGGCTTTTTCAGCTTCCGACATCTGCTCACGCTGTTTTCTCTTGTTCTCTGCAATCTGAGCGGAATACTGGTCAATAAGTCCTTTGTTTTTCTGGTTTTCTCGCTCATGGTCGGCCCTCAGCATATAAATCTCATCGAATTTTGCTTTAGCCTCTTCATCACTCATGCCATCCACGTAGGCACTTCCTAATAAAGCTTTCCAATCCATACAAATTACCTCCTGCGTTTTAAAGGCTTCTCTGCCTATTAATTTTTGCGCTTTTACTTCATCTCCGAAGATTATTTATGCCAGCGAAATTTATATAGCGGCTTCTCTGCCGCATTATAAAAAGCGCCCATTTCTGAGCGCCTTAATTCATAACTGTCCAGACAATGGACTGTTTTTGTTCTGATCCGAATTATCCTGCATAATTTTGCCCGCATCAGGCTCCTCGCTGCCAACAGATGTTGTGCCAGTTCCTTTTGCATAGGACTTCTGAATTTCCTTAATCATTTCCATGGAATCAACTGCAAACTGCTGTGTGTCGGTTGTAAAGGATGCAATTTCAGTTGCCCTAAGCGGATCCGCTCCGTTTTTTAGAAGCGTTGCCCAAGCATTCACTTTGTCGGTCAGATTGTAAGTTTTGTTTCTGGTGAACTTGATTCCCACATCAGACACCCTAAGGCTTCCAATATCTGCATCATCACGATCTTTATCATGCCGTGCAATTGCCAGCATCACTTTAATGGCTCTTCGCTCCGACTGTTCGAACTCCTGTTCACTCGTCTGTGCTCTCGAATCAGCTTCTGAATAGCCGTTGGACATGCTCGTAGCCGTTCCGGTAGAGCCTCCGGTAGAAATACCAAACATCGGAACTCCGGAAATTTCTTGCGTTTCCTGTTTCAAGTAGTCCACATACGACTGAATTTCCGACTGATTCAATGTCTGGGTGAGATATGTAATCTTTGCATCCCGACCATCACCAGAGCTTTTTGTTATGATCAAGCCATTACCATCAACGAGCTGCTGTTTTTGCCCATCATCTAGTTCACAGTTATGGAACCATAAAAGCGCCTGAACAAATTGAGCAATATCATTTGCCCTATCCGAATTGACAGTGTTAAGCTCATCCAAAATCGGCATTACGGATTCAAAACATCCAAAGCTATTTCCAAGGATATTTCTCTCGTTTGCATACTCAATAACAGGAATCTCCCCATAAGTCCAAGGCTTGACCGTGAAGCCCTCATTGCATGCCGCATTCATTCCTATTGGACGGGTAATTTCAAAATAGTTTTTCTTGCTCCATGCGCCGATTTTATATGTTCCGTTATCAGTAATTGCATAAGACACACCCAACATTGGCTCACGGAAGGCGTCATTTTTATATACAACAAATGCTCTCATTGGATTAAGTGTTGTAATTTTGAAAAGCGAAAGTTCCTCTTCATTATCATTCGGGAGAATGAGCCGATATCCAAGCCCGCAAGTCTTAAAACTGTCTGCCAGAAGCATATCCTTAGAAGATTTACTCTGTTCTCTCAGCATTTCATTCAACGCTGTAATCCGATAATCATCCTTGATAGACTCATCTTTTTTGAATATCTTTGAAAGAATCTTTGCCAACTTACCTTTCAGCGCCTGGATTTCACCAGCTTGCACATACGTAATCGGATTGCTAAATTCGTATCCGAGTTTGAATGCCTTAATGCGACTCGCAACATTAATAACCACCCGTTCATTAATGTCCTCACGAATTTCTTTTTTCCGATTTAATATAGGCTGTTCGCCCGCCACATAATCAAACAGATAAATTTCTTCCAGCACATTCCATTCGTGTTCGCAGAATGCCTTATTAAGAACAGGCAAAATATTTTGCGGCGTAATCACATCTACATCCGTAAACAGCATTCTTCTGCCTTTAGTCAGCATTTTTATCACCTTTTACCTTTTTGGGCCAAAATGTAACACCACTAGAAGTTTTTCGATCCTTAAGCGGTATATGATTAGTTTTCCATATGTTTGTCTTAGCGCCATCATTCTTCTTGCCCATAGTCACACCACCCAATTTTGCATAGAAAAAAGACACCCAGATAATCTGAGTGCCTTGCATAATTTTCACTGATATCATAATAGCATATCTAAAATGGCATTTGTGGCAGACTTTGTGGTTTGAAGGGAGATTTTTACTGAAATAGTACAGGATATAGTAATTTAAATGCTGTTATGACATCGTCAATTTCTATTCCATCTGAAAGTCCGGTTACAGGAAATAGGGCAGGTGCGCAAATTCATCAAAATAAATTTTTAATTCTAACTGGTGAAGTTGGTATCGATTTCACAAATTTAAAGAACTGGAATGGATATGATATTTTACGATGTTCTAACGGTTCAAAATATCCTGTAAATTTTATTGCCACTGACGAAAATGGTGGCAGTTTTCATATGCAAATTCAAACAAATGGAATTATACGACTTT
>ERZ1034913.1592-NODE-1592-length-13349-cov-25.916203_pt1 | contig 13349 bp, 10 predicted proteins | sample MGYA00520697_ERZ1034913 | MGnify/ENA primary metagenome ERZ1034913 (study PRJEB33766, sample SAMN09781786) | gut metagenome | biome: gut microbiome | host: Homo sapiens | place: Madagascar | study: EMG produced TPA metagenomics assembly of the PRJNA485056 data...
TCGATTTATTTTTGGGCAGGGTGCATATGGACGCTTTAACGTGGTTTCTCTATTCTATCAAATTCAATCCCCTTTCTATCCCTTATTCATCCCCCATGTCCCCCTATACATTATAATGCAAGGGAATACCTATCTCGCAACACTCTCAAGCATTCTCTCTCACTTTCTAATCACATCAATCCCGCTTTTCTCTGGCTTTTCCTCACAGTGTTCCCAGTTTCTATTCATTTTATTTCCCCTCCCGGTCCCCGCCTATTCTTTTCCCTACCAAATTTGTTACTTTTATGAGAATTTAAGTCCAAGTTTGTTGATTTTGGCGAATTTTTATGTATAATGTTAGGTAGGAGAATACGCAATCGTATATCTCAATTGCTTTCTGTGATATTCTATGGCTGGATAGCGCAGAATACACATGACCATTCTTAAGGAAAGAGGTATTTGTAACATGGCAAATCTGGATCTTACCAAGTATGGCATCACCGGCACGACTGAGATCGTGCACAATCCTTCCTACGAGCTGCTGTTCGAGGAAGAGACCAAGCCCGAACTGGTAGGCTACGAAAAGGGTCAGGTCAGCGAGCTGGGTGCTGTCAACGTTATGACTGGTGTTTACACTGGCCGTTCCCCCAAGGATAAGTACATCGTCATGGACGAAAACTCCAAGGACACCGTTTGGTGGACTTCTGACGAGTACAAGAACGACAACCATCCCATGAGCGAGAGCACCTGGGCTACCGTTAAGGATATCGCCAAGAAGGAACTGTGCAACAAGCGCCTGTTCGTTGTTGACGCTTTCTGCGGCGCTAACAAGGATACCCGCATGGCCATTCGCTTCATCGTGGAAGTGGCCTGGCAGGCACACTTTGTTACCAACATGTTCATCAAGCCCTCTGCTGAGGAGCTGGAGAACTTCGAGCCTGATTTCGTTGTTTACAACGCCTCCAAGGCTAAGGTCGAGAACTATAAGGAACTGGGCCTGAACAGCGAGACCTGCGTTGCCTTCAACATCACCAGCCATGAGCAGGTCATCATCAACACCTGGTACGGCGGCGAGATGAAGAAGGGCATGTTCTCCATGATGAACTACTTCCTGCCGCTGAAGGGCATGGCTTCCATGCACTGCTCTGCCAACACCGACATGAACGGCGAGAACACCGCTATCTTCTTCGGTCTGTCCGGCACCGGCAAGACCACCCTGTCCACCGACCCGAAGCGCCTGCTGATCGGCGACGACGAGCACGGCTGGGACGACAACGGCGTCTTCAACTTTGAGGGTGGCTGCTACGCCAAAGTCATCAACCTGGACAAAGATTCTGAGCCTGACATCTACAACGCCATCAAGCGCAACGCTCTGCTGGAGAACGTCACCCTCGACGCCGAAGGCAAGATCGATTTCGCTGATAAGAGCGTGACCGAGAACACTCGTGTTTCCTACCCCATCAACCACATTCAGAACATCGTTCGCCCGATTTCTTCTGCTCCGGCAGCCAAGAATGTTATCTTCCTGTCTGCTGACGCATTCGGCGTTCTGCCCCCGGTCTCCATCCTGACCCCGGAGCAGACCCAGTACTACTTCCTGTCCGGCTTCACCGCAAAGCTGGCCGGCACCGAGCGCGGCATCACCGAGCCCACCCCGACCTTCTCTGCATGCTTCGGCCAGGCCTTCCTGGAGCTGCATCCCACCAAGTACGCTGAGGAACTGGTCAAGAAGATGCAGAAGTCCGGCGCCAAGGCTTACCTGGTCAACACCGGCTGGAACGGCACCGGCAAGCGCATCTCCATCAAGGATACCCGCGGCATCATCGACGCGATCCTGAGCGGCGCTATCAACGAGGCCCCCACCAAGAAGATCCCGCACTTCGACTTCGAGGTTCCCACCTCTCTGCCCGGCGTTGATCCCGCCATCCTGGACCCCCGCGACACCTACAAGGATGCCGCTGAGTGGGAGACCAAGGCTGTCGATCTGGCCAGCCGCTTCATCAAGAACTTCGCCAAGTACGAAGGCAACGAGCACGGCAAGGCTCTGGTCTCTGCCGGCCCGCAGCTGTAATTTCTGCTGCAAGTTCTGTGCACAAGCCGCTTAAGGCTTGATTTGTTGTAACGAGTAACACCCCCGCCCCGGCGCATGGCCTGCTGCAAAGCAGTGCCGCACCGGAGCGGGGGTGTTTTTATTTTGCCGGGCCAGCATGCACAGCAGCCCGCACAAGAGAAGAAAATATCAGCGCACAAAAAAACACCCACCGCAGTCCCCTTGCGGGGGGCTGCGGCGGGCGGCATATTTTCAGGGTTTGGGGTTAGTAAACAAAGGGTTCAGAACAAATTACTTGTTCTCAGGCAGATGCCACTTCCAGTCGATGATCTCAGGCAGATCCTGGCCAACTTCGTGGATGTAGTTCTTATGAGCAACCAGCTTGTCGTTCATCTGCTGGATCAGATAAGCGCCCTTGTTGCCCAGCTGCGGCAGGTGCTGCAGGACATCCTTAACCAGGTGGAAGCGGTCGATCTCGTTCTGCACGCGCATATCGAACGGCGTGGTGATGGTGCCTTCTTCCTGGTAGCCATGGACAGACAGGTTGCGGTTGGTACGCTCGTAGGTCAGCTCATGGATCAGGGTCGGGTAACCATGGAATGCGAAGATGATCGGCTTATCCTTGGTGAACAGAGCATCGTAATCAGCGTCAGACAGGCCATGAGGATGCTTGGTGTTGGGCTCAAGCTTCATCAGGTCAACAACGTTGACAACGCGGATCTTCAGTTCGGGCATAGCGTCGCGCAGGATGGTGACAGCAGCCAGCGTTTCCAGGGTCGGGGTATCGCCGCAGCAGGCCATGACGACATCCGGCTCTTCGCCTGCATCGCTGGAAGCCCAATCCCAGATGCCAACGCCCTGGGTGCAGTGCTTAACAGCCTGCTCCATGGTCAGCCACTGGGGACGCGGATGCTTGGAGGTGACCAGTACGTTGACATAGTCACGGCTGCGGACACAGTGGTCGAAGCAGCTCAGCAGGCAGTTGGTATCCGGCGGCAGGTACAGGCGGACAACGTCTGCCTTCTTGTTGGCGATGTGATCCAGGAAGCCGGGATCCTGATGGGTGAAGCCATTGTGATCCTGCTGCCATACGTTGGAGGTCAGGATCAGGTTCAGGGAAGCAATGCTCTGGCGCCAGGGCAGCTGGCTGCAAACCTTCAGCCACTTAGCATGCTGTGCAACCATGGAGTCCACCACGCGGATGAAGCTCTCGTAGGAAGCAAAGAAGCCGTGACGACCGGTCAGCAGGTAGCCTTCCAGCCAGCCTTCGCACATATGCTCGGACAGCATGGAGTCCATGATGCGGCCGTCGTTTGCCAGGAATTCATCGCCCGGGATGATGGTGGAGTTCCAATCACGCTGGGTAGCTTCGAAGCACTTGTACAGACGGTTGGACATGGTCTCGTCAGGTCCAAAGATGCGGAAGTTTTTAGCATCAGCATTCAGCTTGAGCACGTCGCGGATGTAACCGCCCAGCTCGATCATATCCTGCTTCTCGACAGAGCCGGGGAACGGGATATCCACTGCATACTGTTTGAAATCGGGGGTGCGCAGGTCACGCAGCAGCTTGCCGCCGTTTGCATGCGGGTTGGCAGCCAGACGGCGGTCGCCGGTGGGGGCCAGTTCCTGCAGTTCGGGGATCAGAGTGCCGTTCTCGTCGAACAGTTCCTCAGCATGGTAGCTGTGCAGCCATTCTTCGATCTGCTTCAGGTGCTCTTCCTGGTTCGGGGTGCCGACAGTGATGTCGATGGGCACCTGGTGTGCACGGAAGGTGCCCTCGATGGGCTTGCCGTCCACTACCTTCGGGCCAGTCCAGCCCTTCGGGGTGCGCAGAACGATCATAGGCCACTGGATATGGCCCATATCCTCGCCAGCACGGGCGCGCTTCTGGATGTCGTGGATCTCTTCGATGACGGTATCCAGGGTCTCAGCCATCTTCTCGTGCATGGTCATCGGGTCGTCGCCTTCAACGAAGTACGGCTTCCAGGAGCAGCCACGGAAGAAGCTCTCCATCTCTTCATGGGTCATACGGCCGAAGATGGTGGGGTTGGAGATCTTGTAGCCATTCAGGTGCAGGATGGGCAGAACAGCGCCGTCACCCACGGGGTTCAGGAACTTGTTGGACTGCCAGCTGGTGGCCAGGGGGCCGGTCTCAGCTTCGCCGTCGCCAACGGTAACTGCGCAGATCAGATCCGGGTTATCGAACACAGCGCCAAATGCGTGTGCGATGGAGTAGCCCAGCTCGCCGCCTTCGTTGATGGAGCCCGGAGTTTCGGGTGCAACGTGGCTGGAGATGCCGCCGGGGAAGGAGAACTGCTTGAACAGCTTCTTCATGCCCTCTTCATCACGGCTGATGTTGGGGTAAACTTCAGAGTAGGTGCCATCCAGGTAAGCGTTGGCAACAAAGAAGTTTCCTCCGTGGCCCGGGCCGGAGATCAGGATCATATCCTGGTCGTACTTCTTGATGACACGGTTCAGGTGAACATAAACGAAGTTCTGGCCAGGCACGGTGCCCCAGTGGCCAACGATCTTCTTCTTCACGTCGTCACGGGTCAGCGGACGGCGCAGCATGGGGTTATCGAGCAGGTACAGCTGGCCTGCTGCCAGGTAGTTGCTGGCACGCCAATAGGCATCGATCTTTTTCAGTTCGGACGGATTCAGCATAATGTTCCTCCCTAGATTTTTGTTTTCTTACGGTTCTTCCCTACGCTTAACAGTATCGTGACTGTTACCGAAACAAAATAGTGGATTCCGTTCTTGTCGCTGGATTGTGGTTCAGCTTTTTATGCCAGATCAGGCAAACGGATTCTCGGTCGGGTACGGCAGGCTCTTGGGCTGGTTGTAAGCGATGTCCTGAATGCCCAGGAACTTGAGGACCTCAAACAGGATCTTGCCGTAATGGCCGAATGCAACGGCGCCGTGGTGCGGGTAACGCTTCTGGACCAGAACATGGCGGTAGAAACGGCCCATCTCATGGATGCCGAAGATTGCAATGCCGCCGAAGGAGCGGGTAGCAACAGGCAGGATCTCGCCCTCTGCAATGTAGGAGCGCAGGTTGCCCTCGCTGTCGCACTGCAGACGGTAGAAGGTGATGTCAGAAGGTGCAATGTCGCCTTCCAGGGTGCCGCGGGTGAAGTCGGGATCGCTGCCGGCCGGTTCCAGCAGACGGTGCTGGATGAGCTGATACTTAACGGCACGGTCGTTGCACATCTTGCAGGCCGGGGTGTTGCCGCAGTGGAAGCCCATGAAGGTATCGGTCAGGCTGTAATCAAACTTGCCTGCGATGTCCTCATCGTAAATGTACTGGGGCACGCTGTTGTTGATGTCCAGCAGGGTAACGGTATCGCCGGAAGCGCACATGCCGATGTACTCGGACAGAGCGCCGTAGATATCAACTTCGCAGGAAACGGGGATGCCGCGGCTTACCAGGCGGGAGTTGACATAGCAGGGCTCAAAGCCGAACTGAGAGGGGAATGCAGGCCAGCACTTGTCAGCAAAAGCAACGTACTTCTTGCTGCCCTTGTGTGCATCTGCCCAGTCCAGCAGGGTCAGCTCAAACTGAGCCATGCGGGCCAGCAGGTCGGGATAGTAGTGGCCTTCGCCCATCTCGGCAGCCATGTCCTTGCAGACATCCTCGATGCGCGGGTCATTTGCATGCTCTTTGTAGGAAACCAGCAGGTCCAGCTCACTGTTCTCTTCCACTTCAACGCCCAGCTCGTACAGGCCCTTGATGGGTGCGTTGCAGGCAAAGAAGTCCTGCGGGCGGGGGCCGAAGGTGATGATCTTCAGATCACGCACACCCAGCAGGGTGCGGGCGATGGGAACGAACTCGATCATCTTGTCAGCGATCTCATCAGCAGTGCCGATGGGGTATTCGGGGATGTAGCCCTTCAGGTGGCGCATACCCAGGTTGTAGGAGCAGTTCAGCATGCCGCAGTAAGCATCGCCGCGGCCGTTGATCATGTCACCGTCGCCTTCAGCAGCTGCAACAAACATGCAGGGGCCGTTGAAGAACTTTGCGATCAGGGTTTCCGGAGTTTCGGGGCCAAAGTTGCCCAGGAAAACGGTCAGAGCATTGCAGCCAGCCTCGGTAACCTCGGCAACAGCCTTCTCCATGTCCTTCTCGTTCTCAACAGTGGTCTTTGCCTCGTACAGGTCCAGACCCTTAGCCTGGCAGGCTGCCACGATAGCGGCGCGGCGCTTTTCGCTCAGCTGAATGGGGAAGCAGTCACGGCTGACGGCAACAATGCCCAGCTTGACTTCAGGGATGTTGGTAGACTTCATAAGTTTGCCCTCCGTTTATTTTTTAATTTTGCTCTGCTCAATATCAAGTTAGGAGGTAGGAGTTAGAAGTCAGGAGTTTATGGTGTGCGCTTACGCGCACATTGTAACTCCTAACTCCTCCTTTCCAACTCCTAACTATTTCACAGTTCGTCTGCGATGTCGATGTTCACGCCTTCCAGGCCGACATAAGCGCCTGCGGCAGCTTCGCTGCTCTCAACATGGGCCAGCAGCCACTTGTTGCAGGCCCACAGCTGGGCGTCGTCACCGCCATCAGCCTTGATTTCCGGCTTGGCGGTGTTGGTGCCCTGCGGCAGTGCAACCAGCACGCGGAAGCCCTTGGCCGGGTCCACATGGCAGGGTGCGTAATGCAGGGTGGTGGCGTAAACTTCCACCAGGGTGCCTGCCGGTGCGCGGAAAGCCTTGACCTTTGCGGTGTCCAGCTTGCCATCGGTGATGTCATCCATCTTGGCCAGCAGCAGGATGAAATCCTCGGTGCCCAGGTTGAACTCACTGTCGCGGTGGTATTCCAGGCAGTTCAGTTTGGTGTTGTGGCCGTTGCACCAGCCCAGCTGGACCGGCATGCCGCCAAACAGATGCTCGGAAACTTCCACCATTGCGGGCAGTTCCTGCAGAACAGGCTCCTCGGCCACATAGTCGGTAGCTTCCGGCAGCGGGGTGGTTGCCAGCGCCTGCAGGATCTCTGCCTTGGCAGCTTCCAGACCGGTTACCACACGGCCATAGGGCTTGAATTCGGGATCATTTACAGAATAGATCTTCATTGCAATGCCTCCATCTCTGCATACAGCGGCTTCAGGGCTGGGTACAGCTTGTGCCACAGCTCATAGCGGGCTGCATATTTCTTAACCAGAGCCGGATCCGGCTCGGTCACGCTCTTGATCTTGATCAGCTTATCCGCGCATTCCTGCACCGTGGCGTATTCGCCGCAGGCAACGGCTGCCAGCATGGCGCCGCCGTAACCGGGGCCCTGCTCAGTCTGGGGCAGCGCCAGGGGAATGCCCAGAATATTTGCCATGATCTCGCGCCACAGCGGGCTCTTGGCGCCGCCGCCGCACAGCGTGCTGGACGCGATCTCAACGCCCTGTGCACGAGCGATCTCGACGCAATCCTTGATGGCAAAGGCAACGCCTTCCAGCACAGCCTGGGTCATATCGGCGCGGGTGGAATCCATACGCAGCCCAATGAAAGAACCGCGGGCTGCGGGATCGTTATGGGGGCTGCGCTCACCCATCAGGTAAGGCAGATAGTACACATCGTTTGCACCCAGCTTTTCAGCGGTGATGGGCTCCTGCTCCTTGCCGAAGTCCTGGGTGTTCAGGATGTCTTCCATCCACCACTTGTTGCAGCTTGCAGCGGACAGGATGCAGCCCATCAGGTGGTAGCCGCCGTCTGCATGGTCAAAGCTGTGCAGGGCGTTCTGCTTGTCCACACCAAAGGTGCTGCTGGTGATGAACACGGTACCGGAGGTTCCCAGCGAGATGTTGCACTTGCCGTTGCCCACAGCGCCGCAGCCAACAGCCGCGGCAGCATTGTCGCCGGCGCCGGCGCAGACCTTAACGCCTTCCGGCAGACCCAGCTTGGCAGCAGCTTCGGCGGTCAGGGTGCCAACCGGCTCCCAGCTTTCAAACAGCTTGGGCACCTGGGCTTCGCTAACGCCGCAGATATCCAGCATTTCTTTGCTCCAGCACTTGTGCTGCACATCCAGCAGCAGCATGCCGGAAGCATCGGAGTAATCGGTGCAGTGTACGCCGGTCAGCTTGTAGTTGATGTAGTCCTTCGGCAGCATGATCTTGCTGATCTTTGCAAAGTTCTCCGGCTCGGTATCGCGCATCCACAGCAGTTTGGGGGCGGTAAAGCCGGCAAATGCAATGTTTGCGGTGTACTTGCTCAGGTTTTCTTTGCCAATGACGTTGTTCAGGTATTCCACCTGCTTCTGGGTGCGGCCGTCATTCCACAAAATGCAGGGGCGGATCACTTTGTCCTGTGCATCCAGCACCACCAGGCCGTGCATCTGGCCGCCGGCACCAATACCGGCCACCTGCGAAGCATCAAAGCCGTCCAGCAGCTCCGGAATGCCTGCACAGACAGCGTCCCACCAGTCCGCGGGGTTCTGCTCGCTCCAGCCCGGATGCGGGAATGCAATGGGATATTCGCGGCTTACAATGTTGGCGATCTGCCCGTCGCCCTGCATCAGCAGCAGCTTGACTGCCGAGGTACCCAGATCGATACCAATGTAGTACATGAGCCATTCTCCTTTGCGTTGTGTTTTTTCTTGCGGTTCCCTCCGCTTTTTCTTTATTTTACCGAATTTTCCCTTGCAAGTGCAAGAAAGAGCGTATAAAATAATAGACAGAAGTTTGGGTGTTTTGGTGTTTTCACCCGGCCAAACTTTGTGTAGCAAGAAAGTGAGGTTCCCCCGTATGCTGTTCTATGAGTCTGAGCGTTCTGACCAGCACAATTATTTGTACTGCCAGCGCGACCATAACTTTAATTTTCCGGCGCATCTGCACCACAGCTTTGAATTCCTGTGTGTGCAGTCCGGCACACTGGCCTGTACGCTGGAAACCGAGCAGTACGAAGTTCACCCCGGCGAAGCCCTGCTGGTACTGCCGGACCAAATCCACAGCTACCGCACCATTGGCGAATCTCAGAGCGTGTTATGGGTGTTTTCTAACGACTGGGTGCCAGAATTTATTTCTCAGCTGGGCCAGCGGGAGTTTATCACCCCTGTGTTCCGCATGGAAGCTGCGCCCCTGATGGAGCTGCTCTGGCCGGGCGGCAACCGCTGCAAGCAGCTGGCCGGGCTTTACCTGATCTGCGGTACAGCGTTGGAACAGTGCTTTTTGCAGCCGCGCCCCGTGCCGGATGTGGATGCCCACCTTTCCTCCAAAATTATCGACTATGTGCAAAAGAATTACACCCACACCCTGACGCTGGAACAGATGGCACGCGATCTTGGATATAATTACACCTATCTTTCGGCCTACTTCAACCACAGCCTGCACACCGGCTTTCAGGATTTTATCAACCAGTACCGCATCAGCCACGCCGCCGCGCTGCTGCAGGGCAGCAGCCTGCCCATCACCCAGGTGGCCGAACAGTGCGGCTTTGGCACCATCCGCAGCTTTAACCGCGTGTTCCTAAAAGAAAAAGGCATGACCCCCAGCGCTTTCCGCAAGCAGAATGTGCTGTAGCCATACTTATTGACAGCCCCGCCGGGCATATTATAATAGAAATAGAAAAGGCACTGCGACAAGCGGTTGACCCTTTTAGGGCAATACCGCATAAACTTTGTTTTCTTTTCTATCTTTATAGTCAAAAAGGCACCACCGGATGAAAAGTCCGGCGGCGCCTTTTTGCTTATCAGGTCATCAATGTCCGCGCTTTCCCACAGCACGTCACGCCTTGTTTTCCGCTTTTCCACGCGCAAACATCTTTTTCAATACCTTCGCGCACGGCTTTTCAATCAACAGCGTAATGAGCGCTGCCCCCAGCAGGGACAGCCCAAAGCACAGCAGGGTATATTGCAGCTGCCACGGCTGCTCCCCTGCCCGGTTCGGTTCCGCGCTGACGGACGGTGGAACGCCCAGCCGTTTCAGGTGAACGGCCAGGTTCTGGTGCAGCAGGTAGTAGTTCATCGAAACCGCCGCCAGCCAGCCCATCACCCGGTTGCCCATCAAAAAGCGCAGCGGGCGCGCCGCAAACGGCAGGGTGAGCAGGATTCCCGCAACGGCCAGCCCCAGCAGCGGGCGGCGCATCATCTGCCCGGCCTGCAAAGCCGCCTGGCCGCTCTCCCCTGCCTGCACCCGGAAAATGCGCAGCATCCCCCAGGTGGAAAGCACGCACAGCAGCGTTGCGATCCCCTGCCATGCCATCGCTTTGCGTTTTTCCGCTGCCGGGTAGCACTGCACCAGCCAGACATACAGCAGTGCCGCCCCCATGCCCAGCGCGTATATGTCCAAAAAGTTTGCCAGCTGGTTGACCACCATATTGTATTCATCCAGCCGCCAGACGCACCACCCGCGGAAGGCGAACGTCCCCGCTGCCATTGTCATCAGGATGCCAAGGGGATTTTTCATCGCCCACCGCGCCAGCAGCGGGAAGATCAAATACGCCTGCATCTCGATTGCAATGGTCCAGGAAGCCACCCCGATGGGGGTTGCAATATAGGTTGCCGGGTTAAACGTCTGGGTAAAGGTCAGGTGCATCACAACATCCCGCACCATATCGGAGCTGTTGTAGTACAGGTGCCAGGGCAGCGCCACGGCAAACAGCAGCGCCAGCGTGACAAAATAATAGCTGGGCACAATGCGCATGATGCGGCGCTGGTAAAACTGTTTTGTGTTCGGTACCGCCTCTCCCAGCAGCATGGCACGGGCATAGGGCAGGAACAGCAAAAAGCCAGAAAGCAAAATCGTTCCGTCCACTGGCATATACCCGGCGCGCAGCAGATAATCCAGAGAGTAACTGCCAATGCTCGGCGTCAGCCAGGATTGCTGCCAAAAGTGGTACCAGCTGACGATAAACACCAGCAGCACCCGCAGGCCGTTCAGTTCCGGTATTTTATAACAGTTCGGGCGGTATGGCTCCATGCCATCATCCCCCTTATTCCCACAAAATTTTCTTTACGCCAACGCGCAGGTTGACCAGTCTGTCCCAGGGGCCGTTGCGCTGCAGCATCATCAGCAGGCTGCTGCGGGTTGCAGGGTCGTTGGTGAACAGGGTTCCCAGCCAGCCATCCCAGCCGTATTCCCCCAGGTGCAGCGGCACCGGGCTTTCCTCCGGGGCAACGCAGACACTCATCAAATGGCCATAGCTCATACCAAGGCGCATGGTATCCTGCCCCACAAAAATCTTGCGTTGCTCTGCGTTCAGCAGCGGCTCCGCCATCGCCTGCACCGTTTCCGGTTTCAGCAGGCGGCAGCCGTTCCATTCGCCGCCGTTCATCAGCATGGTGGCAAAGTGGGCATAATCGTCAATGGTCGAAACCATGCCTGCCCCTCCGGAAAGGAACTCCGGCAGGCTTTTCATGTTCATCTGGATGCCAAGGCGGTTCACCACATTGGGCACCGCTGCGCCGGAATTGAAATCATACGCTTGGGCAAACCGGCCACGCTTGGCTTCCGGCACATAAAAATCCGTATCCACCATCTCCAGCGGGTCCAGCAGGTTCTGCTTCAAAAAATCGCGGTAGTTCATCCCGCTGGCGGCTTCCACCGCTGCGGCCAGGATATCCGCGCTGACGCCATACCGCCAGCCCTTGCCGGGGCGGTACAGCAGCGGCAGCTTCGCCATTTCGGCAATCACCTGACGCGTGGTACGCTGCCCGCCTTTGGTAAAGGATTCCGAAATTTCATCATACAGCCTGCCCAACCCCGCCGACTGTACCGAATCGTTATCATTGTAGCCATACCCGGAGGTCATGCAGAGCAGCTGCCTGATTGTCAGGTTCGTATGCTCGGCATCCCCGAACTCCGGCAGATAGGCTGCCACCGGGGCGTCCAGGTCCAGTTTGCCGTCCTCCCATAGCTTCATCACCGCAAAGGCCGTGATGGGCTTGCTCATCGAAAACACCCGGCAGATGGTATCCCGCGCAAAGGGGATGCCCCGTTCCCGGTCCGCCATGCCCGCCTGTGCATAAGCCAGCTGTTTGCCATCCCGTAGGTAGAGCGCGCTGACACCGATAAAATCCCCCTGCCGGACCACTTGATCCAACAGGGCTTGCAATGCCTGTTCCTTTTCCATTGTTCTGCATCCCTTTCGCAGTTTCACTTTCTGCCAGTGTAGCACGAATTCTTTCTCTCTGCAATCCTGTTTTTGCCCGTTTGGCGTTGACGTACCGCCCGGCAGGTGGTATACTGGCAGCACTATCAACCAACTTGTCAAGTTAAGTAATGGGTTTATTTTGCATAAACAGGAGACCCGCTATGTCATATATTTCAAAGATTGACCTTTCCACAGCCCCGCAGGAGGTCCGCGCCGCGGTGGATAACCACCTGGCCCAGGGCTACCAGCTGACCAACGAAAAGCTGACCCTGCTGCATTCACGATCATTGCGGGCGGTGTGCTGGGCATCGGGGGCCACTTGACATTTGTCGCGAAAGCGATTCTCGATTTTATTATTGTGTTGATTATGGCATCGTCTATGGGCAGCCCTTACGCCTGCCGCTTTGGCTTGCTCTAAAGCTGCGGCAAACACCGGGTGCGCTGCGGAGTTGGGGCGCACCTCTATTAGAAGGAAGGCACAAATTATGAAGCACCGCATTGTAACCGCTGCGCAGATGAAGGAAATCGAGCGTGCAGGCAACGCCCATGGCCTGCCCTATCTGCAAATGATGGAAAACGCCGGGCTGGCCGCATACACCCAGCTGCGGGCGCGCCTTCCGCTGGGCGGGGCGTTGCTCATCGTCTGCGGCAAGGGCAACAACAGCGGAGACGGCCTTGTGATGGCCCGCGCCGCCGCCCAAGATGGCTGGCGCGTGGCCGTCCTGCTGGCCGAGGGCGACCCTAAAACGCCCGATGCCATGACGAACTATGCACGCCTGGCAGATCTGCCGGTCACCAAATGCCGCGATGCGGCAGCGCTGGCAGCACAGCCCTTTGACGCCGTCGTGGATGCTTTGTATGGCACCGGGTTTCACGGCAGCCTTCGCCCGGCCGGGCTGGCTGCCTGTGCGCTGATGAATCGTCAGCGGGAAAGCGGCGCATTCGTGCTGGCCGTCGATCTGCCCAGCGGCATCAACACCGATACGGGTGAGGCCGCCGAGGGAGCCGTCCGCGCAGACCTGACCGTGACGTTTGACAGCTGCAAGCCCCTGCACACAGCTCCGGGCTCCGCACCCTTCTGCGGCGAGGTCGTCTGTGCCGACATCGGCATCCGGGACGAATGGCACCCGGCAGGTCTTGCACAGCTTTAAACGCGGAATTTTGCCCTTACAAAAAAGCACTTTCCCTTATATTTGCATTGCAAATAAGGGAAAGTGCTTTTGTCTTGCTCACTATGAGGTTACTATCGCAA
>ERZ1034913.1594-NODE-1594-length-13333-cov-4.736783_pt1 | contig 13333 bp, 6 predicted proteins | sample MGYA00520697_ERZ1034913 | MGnify/ENA primary metagenome ERZ1034913 (study PRJEB33766, sample SAMN09781786) | gut metagenome | biome: gut microbiome | host: Homo sapiens | place: Madagascar | study: EMG produced TPA metagenomics assembly of the PRJNA485056 data...
AAGATCATGGGCGCCCATGTCACCGTCATCGCGCCGCCGACGCTTATGCCGGCAGCTCCCGAAATCTTAGGTGCCGATGAAATTACGAGCGACCTCGACGCGGCGCTGCCCGAACTCGACGTGGTATACATGCTGCGCATCCAGCGCGAGCGACTCGAGGGCGCGCCGTACCCGAGCCTTCGCGAGTACAACCTGCTCTTCGGCCTGACCGAGGAGCGCGAAAAGCTCATGCGGCCCGAAGCTATCGTTTGTCATCCAGGCCCTGTGAACCGCGGCGTCGAGCTCGATGACTACATGTGCGACAATCCGCAGCGCTCCGTCATCTTGGACCAGGTTTATTCCGGCGTGCTCGTCCGCATGGCTGTTCTCTATCTGCTGTTAGGAGGAACCGACAATGGCGTTGATGCTTAAGAACGCGCGGCTTCTCGACCCCCAGGTTGGGCTCGACGAGGTCGCAGACATCCTAATCCGCGATGGCCGCATCGTGGAGATTGGCCACGACCTTGAGATGCCGAAGGGCATCGAGCGCGACCTTTCGGGGAAAATCGTCGTTCCCGGCCTGGTCGACATGCACGTTCACCTGCGCGATCCCGGATTCGAGTACAAAGGCGACATCGAGTCGGAGACGAAGGCGGCGGCTCACGGTGGCTTCACCGCGGTGTGCGCGATGCCGAACACGAACCCCGTCTGCGATAATGCGACCATTGTGGAATACGTGCAGCGCAAGGCCTCTGAAGTCGGCTTCTGTCGCGTGCTCGTGTCTGGCGCGCTTACGCAGGGGCTCAAAGGCGAGGTGCTCTCCGAGATGGGGGACATGGTCGCTCACGGTGCCGTCGCGTTCACCGACGACGGGCGCGGCGTGCAGGACTCGGGAATGATGCGCCGCACGATGGACTACGCCAAGCAGTTCGACCGCGTCGTCATGTGCCACTGTCAAGATGAGGGTCTCGTGGGCGCGGGCCAGGTGAACGAAGGGGAATGTTCCACGCGCCTCGGCCTTTTAGGTTGGCCTGCGGAAGGCGAGGAGCTCGAAATTATGCGTGACATCGCGCTTTGCCGCCTGACGGGATGCCATTTCCACGCGCAGCACGTAACGACCGCGCGCGGGCTCGACCTCATTCGCGCCGCCAAAGCCGAGGGGCTGCCCGTCACCTGCGAGGTCACGCCGCACCATCTGCTTCTCGACGACTCGATGATCGGCGAGGACTACGATACGAACTACAAGGTGAACCCGCCGCTTCGCACGAAGGCCGACGTCGCTGCGCTTCGCGCCGGTCTTGCCGACGGCACGGTCGATGCCATCGTCACCGATCACGCGCCGCACGCGACCTACGAGAAGGATCGTGAGTTCGAGCTTGCTCCCTTCGGCATGACCGGTATCGAGACCTCGCTCGGCCTCATGCTCACCCATATTGTCGGTGAGGGCGTGATCGGTTTGAACCGCCTCGTCGAGCTCATGGCCGTAAACCCCCGGACGATCCTGCGCGACGAGCGCGTGGCCATCGAGCCGGGCTCTATCGCCGATTTGGCGGTCGTCGACCCTGACGCGGAGTGGACGGTTGCCAAAGACGACTTCTGCTCTAAGGCGCAGAACACGCCGTTTGTCGGGTGGAATCTTCGTGGTCGTGCGACCGACGTGTTCGTCGGCGGTTACGCGACGATGGAAGACGGCGTGGTTTGCGCCACGGTCAAAAAGTAAGGCGCCTTTACGGCGATTTCGATACGATAGCGGATGACGCCCGCGATGGCGGGCTTGAACGGAAAGGAACGATGTGAGCGAGATCACGAAAAAGCTGCTCGAGAACACCTCGAAGCCGCTCGGTGCACCAGCGCTGCTCGTGCTCGAAGACGGCGCCGTGTTCAGCGGCACCTCTTGCGCGGCGCAGGGCGAAGTGTTCGGCGAAATCTGCTTCAACACCTCTCTGGAGGGCTACCTCGAGGTGATCACCGACCCGAGCTACGCGGGCCAGATCATCACGATGACCTACCCCCAGATTGGCAACTACGGTGTGAACCGCGAGGACTGCCAGTCCGAGAAGCCGGCACTGCGCGGGCTCGTCGTGCGCGACATGTGCCAGGTGCCCTCTAACTGGCGCTGCGAGCTCACGCTGCCCGACTTCCTGCGTGAGAACAACGTCGTCGCCATCGAGGGCGTTGACACGCGCGCGCTCGTTCGCCACGTACGCGACAACGGTGCCCAGCGCGCGGTGCTCTCCACCCTCGACACTGACGCCGAAAGCCTCCTTGCGAAGGTTCGCTCAAGCGAATCTATCGTCGGCGTGAACCTCGCCGAGACGGTCTCTCGCTCCGAGAAGGCAACCTTCAGCATCGATGACCTGCCGAAAACCCAGGCGTTCGCGCTCTCGGCGCCCGCGCCTGCGAAGTACAAGGTCGTCGCCTACGACTGCGGCGCGAAGCTCTCCATCTTCCAGAACCTCGTGCGCGTGGGCTGCGAGCTTACCGCTGTTCCCTGGGACACTCCCGCCGAGGACGTCCTCGCGATGAACCCCGACGGCGTGTTCCTCTCCAACGGCCCCGGTGACCCCGATGCGGTTTCGGGCACGTATACCCAGGTCGAAAAGCTGCTCGGCAAGGTTCCCGTCTTTGGCATCTGCCTTGGGCACCAGATGATGTCGAAGGCCGCGGGCGCTCAGATCGAGAAGCTCAAGTTCGGCCATCGCGGCGGCAACCACCCCGTCATGAACCTGCGCACCCACCGTGTCGAGATCACCGCGCAAAACCACGGGTTCGGCCTTCTGTTCCCGACGCTCGGCGAGCTTATCCCCGAGGAGTCGGCAGGCGAGACCGAGCATCGTGACGACCTGCGCTTTTGGGTTGAGAAACGCGTGGCGCCCGTCGTGCGCAACGAGAAGTTCGGCCGCATCCAGCTCACGCATGTGAACTTGAACGACGGCACCGCCGAGGGCATCGCGTTTCTTGACATCCCGGCGTTCTCGGTGCAGTACCACCCCGAGGCGTCGCCCGGACCGACCGACGCGCACTACCTGTTCACCGCCTTCTCGCGCCTGATGGATGGACGCGAGGATTATCTCGATATCGACATCGCCGCCGACCGCTTGGCCGGATGGAAGTTTGGGGGAGAAGTCAATGCCTAAGCGTACCGACATCAAGTCCATCCTGGTCATCGGATCGGGTCCGATCGTCATCGGCCAGGCATGCGAGTTCGACTACTCGGGTGCCCAGGCCTGCAAGGTCCTCAAGGCCGACGGCTATCGCGTCATCCTCGTTAACTCCAACCCGGCGACCATCATGACTGACCCGGGCCTCGCCGATCGCACCTACGTCGAGCCGATTACGCCCGAGTTCGTCGAGAAGGTCATCGAGAAGGAGCGCCCCGACGCGCTTCTCCCGACGCTCGGCGGCCAGACGGGCCTGAATACCGCCGTCGCCCTCGCGAAGTCCGGCGTCCTCGACAAGTACGGCGTCGAAATGGTCGGCTGCGACCTTCCCGCCATCGAGCGCGGCGAGGACCGCAAGCTGTTCAACGAGTGTATGGAGGAGCTCGGCATCGAGGTCGCGCGCAGCGGATATGCCTACTCCATGGAAGACGCCGAGTCGATCGTCGCCAAGCTGGGCTTTCCCGTGGTGTGCCGCCCGTCGTTCACGCTCGGCGGTGCCGGCGGCGGCATCGCGCACGACATGGACGAGCTTCATCTCATCGTGAGCCAGGGACTTGAGCTCTCGCCCGCAGGCGAGGTACTCGTCGAGGAATCCATCGAGGGCTGGAAAGAGTACGAGATGGAGGTCATGCGCGACCGTGTCGGCAACGGCATCATCGTGTGCTCCATCGAGAATTTCGACGCGATGGGCGTCCACACCGGCGACTCGATCACCGTCGCCCCTGCGCAAACCCTCTCCGACGTGGAATACCAGCGCATGCGCACGGCCTCGCTCGCAATCCTCGAGAAGATCGGCGTCGAAACCGGCGGCTCGAACGTACAGTTCGCCGTCAACCCGAAGACGGGCCGCATGATCGTCATCGAGATGAACCCTCGCGTGTCGCGCTCCTCCGCGCTCGCTTCCAAGGCGACGGGCTTCCCGATCGCAAAGGCCGCGGCGAAGCTCGCGGTGGGCTATACGCTCGACGAGATCGTGAACGACATCACCAAGGCGACGCCCGCGTGCTTCGAGCCTTCCATCGACTACTGCGTCGTTAAGGTGCCGCGCTTCGCGTTCGAGAAGTTCCAGGGCACTGATGACACGCTCACGACCCGTATGAAGGCGGTCGGCGAGATCATGTCCATCGGCCGCACCTTCGAGGAATCGCTCGGCAAGGCGCTTCGCTCCCTTGAAAATGGCCGCGCGGGTCTCGGCGCCGACGGCAAGGGTGCGGAAAGCACCATGCAGGGCGCGGAATTCGACGATATGGTGTGCCGCCCGACCGCGAACCGCATCTTCTTCATCGGCGAGGCGATGCGCCGCGGCATGAGCGTAGAGGAACTCCATGAAAAGACGGGCATCGATCCGTGGTTTTTGGCCCGCATGGCCGACATGGTCGCCGTCGAGCAGGCGCTTTCGGGCCACAAGCTCGAGGAACTGGACGAAGATGACATGCGCTGCGCAAAGCGCTTCGGCCTCTCCGACGTGCAGATCGCGCACTTGACCGGGTCGGACGAGCTTTCCGTGCGCGCCCACCGCAAGGCGCTCGGCGTCGTCCCCGCGTTCAAGACGGTCGACACCTGCGCTGCCGAAACGCCAAGCAAGACAGCCTACCACTACAAGACTTACGACACTTGCGAGAGCGAGGTCGCTCCCAAGACCAAGAAGCGCGCGATGATTCTCGGCGCAGGCCCGAACCGCATCGGCCAGGGCATCGAGTTCGACTACTGCTGCGTGCATGCAAGCTACGCGCTTGCCGATGCCGGCTTTGAGACCATCATGGTTAACTGCAACCCGGAGACGGTCTCGACTGACTACGACACCTCTGACAAGCTCTATTTCGAGCCGCTGACCTTCGAAGATGTGATGGACATCGTCGATGTGGAAGACCCCGATGGCGTTGTCGTGACGCTCGGCGGCCAAACGCCGCTCAAGCTCGCCCGTGCGCTTCAGGATGCGGGCGTGCCGATCATGGGCACGAGCCCCGAGGCGATCGACCTCGCCGAAGACCGCGACCGCTTCTCGCAGGTGCTCGATGAGCTCAAGATCATCTACCCCGCAGCCGGCGAAGCTTCCACCCTCGAAGAGGCGCATCGCGTTGCCGAGCACATCAGCTTCCCGCTGCTCGTCCGTCCGAGCTACGTGCTTGGCGGCCGCGGCATGGCTATCGTCTACGACAACGACCAGCTCGACAAGTACATGGCCGAGGCCGCGAAGATCTCGCCCGACCATCCGGTTTACCTCGATCGCTTCCTCGAGTCGGCCATCGAAGTCGACGTCGACGCGCTTTGCGACGGCAAGGACGTGTTCGTGGGCGGCATCTTGGAGCACATCGAGATGGCGGGCATCCATTCGGGCGACTCCGCCTGCTGCACGCCGCCGTTCTCGCTTTCGCTGAGCTTGCAAGAGCAGCTGCGCGACATCGCGTGCCGCCTTGCGCTGCGCTTGGGCGTTGTCGGCCTGTTGAACATCCAGTTCGCTATTAAAGACCAGGTTATCTACGTGATTGAAGCGAACCCGCGTGCGAGCCGCACGGTGCCGTTCGTCTCCAAGTCCACGGGTGTCCCCTTAGCGAAGATCGCGGCCCGCATCATGGCAGGGGAGAAGCTTGCCGACTTGCACCTTCCCGCCGACGATCGCGACTTCGACTACTTCTGCGTGAAGGAAGCTGTCATGCCGTTTGGCCGCTTCCCGGGTTCCGACGTTGTGCTCGGCCCTGAGATGAAATCGACGGGCGAGGTCATGGGCATCGCGGGCAACTTCCCCGCAGCGTTCACCAAGACCCAGCTCGCCATCGATTACGAGCCGCCGCGGGGCGGGGAAGTGTTCATCTCGGTGAACGACGGCGACAAGCGCAACATCACGGCGATCGCCCGCTCCATCGCGCGCCTCGGGTTCTCGCTCGTCGCCACGACGGGCACCGCTCGCGCCCTTCGCGCGTCGGGTATCGAATGTGAAGAGGTCGGCAAGATCCACGCCGGCTCGCATACGATTCTCGATCGCATCGCATCAGGCGAAATCGTGCTCATGATCAACACGCCGTTTGGCAGCTCCACCAACACCGACGGCTACGAGATGCGCGCTGCCTGCGTGCGCCACGGCGTGAGCTACTGCACCACGCTTGCCGGTGCGCAGGCGCTCATCGCCGGCATGGAGGCGGTCCGCGAAACCGGGCTCGATGTCATCGCGCTGCAAGACCTGCCGCAATGGGAAGGCTAGGATTCGCTCGCGAGGCGTTCTAGTCACGGGAGCCGTCACATACCCGCTCGAAGTACTGGGCCGATTCTGGGACACCCACCCGGGATCGGCCCTTCTCTTTCGCGGGGATGCGAGCAGCTCGCAAGAGCATTCCGAACGCGCAATCCTCGCATCACGCCTTGGAAGGCCCCTTTTCAAGCTAGCACCTCTCTCGCGCTTGTTTCCATCGCGTAACAGTCACGCCGAATTTCCGCTCGCAGAACCAAATGTCCCCGTCAACTATTCTCGTTGTGCTATATTTCAATACATGTTAACGAGACGTGCATTTCTCACATATTCGGCAATTGGCTCGCTCGGTTCCGCGCTTGCGCTGGCCTCGGGCGGCCTTTCGGGCTGCTTGCCGACTGAGGATATCTTCACAGGCACAAACACCATCGTCGATTCCATCGGCCGCACCGTCGAGCTGCCCGCCCCTCGTAAGCTCAAAAGCATCTACTTCACTTCGCCTCTCGCGCAGATATTCTGCTTCACGCTCGCACCAGATTTGCTTGCGGGAACGGCCATGCAGTTCGACGAGAGCGATTTCGCTTGCTTGCCCGAAGGTACCGAAAACCTCAAATACTTGGGAAGCCTCTCAAACGGCGGCTCAATCGACCTCGAATCCCTTGCCTACCACGAGGTTCAGGCCATATTCTCCATTTCAGGCGTCGACTTGACCGACGTGAACGTCTCCGATGTCTTAGCGCTCGAAGAAAAGACAGGCATTCCCGGCGTGCTTATCGATGGCAGCTTCGACAAAATCGGCGACTCGTATCGCCTTTTGGGGAACTGCCTCGGACGCCAGGAGCGCGCCGAATCCCTTGCGAGCTATTGCGAAAGCGTCTACGAGCATGTCACTTCGGCGATCAGATCGATCCCCGAATCAGATCGCGTGAGTTACTACTTTGCCGAGGGCCCCGAAGGCCTTCAGACCGAGCCGAATTCCTCGCAGCATTCCCGTGCCTTCACCGTTGCGGGCGGGGTGAACGTCGCCGCCGACGTGCCCTATGCCCCCTCGTCGCTCGGAATGGTCAACGTGAAGTTCGAGCAAGTCGAGCAATGGGACCCTGACTTCATCATCACGTGGGACTTCCATGCGCGCACCGGAGCGGCGTCGCTTATCCGCTCAAGCAGCAACTGGGCACGCATCGCCGCTGTGAAAAACGACCGCGTTTTCGAAATGCCCGCAATCCCGTTCGCCTTCTGCGACCGCCCGCCGGGAGTAAATCGATTTCTTGGTATCCAGTGGCTTGCGAATCTATTCTATCCCGACTACTTCGACATCGATATGGTCGATGCGCTGCGGGAATTCTATGCTCGCTGCTATTGGCGCGATGTAAGCGTCGAACAAGCCCGTTCTATCTTAGGGACAAGCTATACGGGGAAGGGAGGTCTCTAGATGGTCGGCACCCTCTCCCGAAGCCATCGCGGGAAAGCGGAATCGCACTATGATCCGCTCTCTGTCCCCGACGCCTCCTCAACTCCAACCGACGCCGTCGTGTCCGCGCTCGGGCCGAGTCTCATCGCTTGCTGGATGGGGCTCTATCTGTGCTCGGTTTTCGTCACCGCGACTTCCTTCTACGATTTCTCGCTCGCCTTTGCCTGCGCCTTTTCGATTGCGGTTGCCATCCTTCTTGCGATTGGCGCCCTGGTGGGGAAGGCGTCGCCTACGCGCAACGGCGCACTTGGGCGCATCTCCCAAATGGGCAAACCCCTTTGCATCGTCGTGGCGGCAGCGGGCTGCGTAAGCCAGCTTATGCTTGCGCTCCATGTCGGACCTGCTCCTTCTCCTGTCCTGATTGCCTTTGCCATCGTGTGCTCCGGGGTCGTCATGATGCGGTGGGCAAGCGCACAGTCCTGCCTTCCGAGCGTGAATTCCGGTGTGGGTCTTGCGGTTTGCCTCGCGCTTGCGGCGATATTGCTCGTGGCGTCACTCGGGCTCGCGCACGTCGCGGGAACAGTGGGTAACTACGCCGTCCGTTCGAGCGCGCTTCTCACCATCCTCGCGTTCGTGCCCCTAGCATCTGCGGCGCTGCTGCCATCTGCCACGACGCAAGCGGCGTTGGCTAACGCTTCACCATCACCTGAGCTCGAGCTTTCTCGGGAAACAGCCGCTTTCGCCGGAGGCGCCATGCTGACGCTTTCCTGGGCGGGAATTGCGCTCGTCGCATTTTTTGCCACGGGATTTCTCTGCTCGCCCTTCTGGACGGACTTCTCCCGCATGCTCGATCTGCTCATCGCGGTCCTCCTCGCAGCGACGGTGGCGACCGTGGTTTTCCTCTGCGCCAACTCGTGGCATGCGAAAACGCGCGCCAAGGTGCCTTCGACGCGCATTTTCGTCCAAACCATCGCCGTGGTCTTGGTGATATGCGGGCTCATCGCGTATTTCATGGTTGACGGCGCGGGCACGGCGTTGGGCCTTGCGCTCATCGCCGCGGCGGACGTCGTGTGCGCGCATATGATCCTCGCCATCGGTACGGGAAAGCTTCGCCGCTGCCGCATCAACGCTCGTCCCGAAGCAGCCCGCATCTGCCGCGATGCAAAGCGGGAAAGCGACGGGAATCCTGGCACGTCTTCGCTTGCCCGCCCAGCGATGGGGGAGCAGGGAGCGCTCTCGGATTCCCTTTGCGCCAACAGTCGATTCGCGCAGCTGTGCTTTCTGTTCGCGGCAATGCTCGCGCTTGCTGTCGCGGTGATCTTTTTCGGGGCAGTCTTCAGGCAGGCGCTCGGCCTCGATGCCGCAACGGTGAAAAACCTCGTGCTTTGCCTCGTTGTCGTACTGCTCGGCTCAACCGCGCTCACCGCCTTCTACTCGCTTCGGCTTCTCGAGACACCACCGGCAGCAGCTTCCTTTGACGCCGCTGCCCAATCTCGCGGCTTCAGTTCGCCCATGGAGTCATCGGCGAACGCGCAGGGCGAGGCTCTTCAGGAAGCCCCCTACGACCATCCGATCGCCGATGCATCCTCCGAAGTTGCGCGGCATCAAGCCAATTCTTCGCATGCAGGGGAAAGCGGCGTCGGCACGCAGCCCGTCGTGATCGACGTCGACGCTATGCGGCTGGAACGCAAGCGGGCTTTCCTCGCCGACTGCGGGCTTACCGACCGCCAGGCCGATATCGCCCTCTGCTTTGGCGATGGACTCACCATGGCCGACACCGCCGAAGCGCTCGACATCTCCATCAACACGGTGCGCTATCACATGAAAACGCTCTACGAGAAGACGGGTACCGAGGGAAAATCAGACCTTCGCAAGAAGCTCGACGAGGTTTCCTCCTCACCGCTGTCGGTACTCAAAGAAAAATAATCGTCCACTCGCTTTTTTAAACCCCCAGGTCAAATGACCCCACACAAAATGTGCGGGTTTACAATTCGAAGCATTATTCTAACGTTAGGATAGAAAAACTGTTGCTTGTCTCCGAAACCGGCAGCGCATGAATGCCTCGGAGATCCGACGCTTCGGAAAGGACTTGGTGTGGCAGATTGTCATAAGCGAGCTCGCGTAAACGCTCTATTGCATTCAGTGGCATGCGTTGCCCTTTCCCTTGCGCTGGTATGTGGAATCACCGTTCCTGCTTTCGGGTCGTTTGCGTCCGCTTCCCAAAGCACCAACTCAGATTCAGGCATCGTGCTCGAAGGCGAGGGGGGAGATGCCACCGACGCAGGCGATGGCGACGGCGCGGTCGACCCCGACCCCAACCCCGGCGGCGGCGAGGTCGACCCGAATCCTGGTGGGGGAACCGACCCCGATCCTAACCCCAACCCCGGTGGCGGCGAGCAGCCCTCGCAAACCACCATCGGGCTCTACCTGTTCTATTCCCCGGTGGACAACACGAGCAATCCCACGCCCTGCACGAGCTTGACCGAGCCGCCGCGCATCGATACGGCCAAAGGCTCCCTCCAGCTGCTTGCCCAAGGTGAAAACGAAGCCGCTGGCTCGGGTGGCTGGATTCACGACATGGGGCTTACCGTCAACTGGGTCATTCAGGAACAACGTGGCGAAGACGGCAGCGTTCCCGCAAAGGACATCGCGACCATCGACCGCTCGACGGGCGTGCTTCGCGCCACGGGCCAAGGCAATGGCACGGTTAAGGTGAAGTGCTGGGTTATCACCGAAGGCTACACCGGGGAAGCGACGACGACTGTTTCCATCTACGCTAATTCCGAGGTTCCTTACGTTACGAAAATCGAGATCTGCGATGACTCGGGCACCCCTTACTCCGACGACGCCGAAATCCGCGTCAGCGAGGACCGCTTCAAGCTCGAAAACAAGTTCTACGTCCAGGTCACCTATATGGACGCGCAAACGGGCACTGAGCTTGTGAAGAACACCTACAACGGCGACGTTATCGAAGGCGCTTCGTGGAGCATCTCGGCCAATGGCGACCAGGCATACGTGAACCCCGACACAGGTACGTTCATCGCCTACAAAACGGGAACGGTGCGTCTTTCGTGTGCGATTTCGGGGGCGGGCCAATACGGGGAAACGCTCAGCGATTCGGTCACCGTGCTTTGCGGCGGCGAAACCCTTGACCCCGACCGCGACTACAGCCCCGCCGATTACCTCACCGTTGTGGTGAAGTACGCCGCCGAGGACAAGGGCAACTACGGTTCGAAGGAGGACTACGACAAAGCCCGCACCTGGTACTACACGCCTTCCGACCTCGAAGCGCTCGGTGCGACCACCAATTCCTACACGCTTGTGAAAAGCGACGGCAGCTGGGATAGGCTCGATGCCTACGGCGTTTATTTCGCGTCGCTCATCGCCGATCAAGACTTGGAACTCACCGATGTCGAAGGCTTCTACCTCCAGGCAACCGACCCCTATAACCCGGGCTTTATCGGGTGCGATTGGCTTTTCAAGCAGCGTTACTACTATCCGAACATGTCGATCGGAACGGGCTTTGCGGGTGCCGTCGGCGTCGCGCCCATGCTCGCTCTTGCCACCCTCGAGACGCCAAGCGGGGATGGCGCGACCGACACGCTGCTCGGCGAGCTTTCGACCCAGACGCGTTTCCGCCTGTGCATCGGTGCCGAGGGAACCACGATCAACAACGCGCAGAAATCCGTCTACAACATCTCGACGATCACCATCATCTTGGAAGGCGCTCCGCCTACCCAGTGGGAAACGCCAACCCACGGCTCGGGCGTCGTCCCCGGTACCGGCAAAGACCCCAACCCCGATAAACCCGGCGGTGGCGAGGACCCTAAAGACCCAACCCCTGAAAAACCAGGTAACTCGCAGGATCCCACTGAGAATCCGCCAACCTCTTCTATCGGCAACGATACGCCGACCGAGCCTACCGATGCGACCGACCAGCAGGCCGCTGACGCAAGCGATGCCTCCGAAAACGAGGCATCCGCCTCTCAGGCAGCCGAGGCCACAGGTGACTCTTCGGAGTCGAATTCGGCAGAAAGCAAGCGCTGGCAGGTCTATGAGATGATGCGCGCCGATGACCCGAAAGTCGAAGCGCTCGATATCGCAAATCCCCTCATCGGATGGGCAATTGCGGCGGTCGTCCTGTTCTTTTTGGCAGGCGGCGGCGCATCGTATCGCTACTATCGCCGCGAAACGGCATCGATTACCCAAGGATTATCGGGATAGAAAGGGAGCTAAGCATGGAAAGGGAGGGAACGCACATGAACCGCACAGGCGAACCGAACTCGTCGGGCTCACTGGGTGCGCAGAACGCATCGTCGCCCGCAAGTGCCGACTGCGGTGCGAAGCTAGCGTCCGGCCGCCCTCGACGGCGCATCGGGGCGCACGGGTCGCACAAACCGAGCGGACCGCATAGGGTGCGCAGGGCGGCAGCGGCGCTTTTGTGCGCTGTCGCATTTTGCCTTGCCTCGGTAGGCGCGGTCTACGCCATCGAGCGCGTGATGCAGGTGCCGTCCTACACTTGGTACACCGACAACCCCACCGCGATGGAATTCACCATCAAAAGCGCCGCAGATCTGCGCGGGCTTGCAGACATCGTGAACGGTACGGCTCCCGAAGGCATCGCCCAGGATTCCTTTGCGGGCAAGACGGTTCGGCAAGCTGCGGGCTATATCTCCCTTGCAAACGAGGAGTTCACGCCCATCGGCACCGAAGCGCACCCCTTCGAGGGGACATTCGTCGGGGCGGCGGGAACAGGTGCCGCCATAGGCGACATCCGCAGCCTCACCATCACGCAGGGCTCGTCGTATGTGGGCCTGTTCGGCTACTGCGGTGGTGACTCCCTTATCAAAAACGTACACCTGTCATCTTCATCGAGCGGCACCACCAAGCCCTCGTCGATCACTGTTGCCGACGAGGGCGAAGCGAGCGTCGATGCCGACTCTGTCCTACACGATGTCGGCTCGGTGGCGGGCTACACGAAAGGCAGCATCGAGAACTGCACGTCTGAGGTGCCCGTCACCGTGAGCTCGAACCGCCAGGCCACGGCTGCCAACCCGCTCGTCATCGCCAACGTTGGCGGCATCGCGGGCACGGTGGTCGGCTCGGTATACGATTGCTCGTATGCGGCCGACATGGTCGTGGAAACGCCCTCCCTAGCAAGCGACAGCTCCGACGCGGTGGCTGCGAGCATCGGCGGCGTCGTCGGCGTGCTCGGCCAGCGAATCGACGAGCGAACCACCGCAGCTGGCACGATTACGAATTGCACAAACGGCGTCGTAAACCTCAAGTCGGGCAACACCCAGACCACCATCCACGTCATAACCACGGGCGTCGGCGGGCTCGACCGTTTCGGCGTCGAGAAGGAAGCGACCGCGCTTTCCGTCGGCGGTGTGGCAGGCTACTCCTTTGGCAGCGTCAAAAACTCGAGCAACTACGGCCTCGTGAACACCAATCACAAGGCTGCCTCCCTCTTCTCGGCCACAGGCGGCATCTTGCAGCTGACCGATCCTTCCGATGGCACCCACGCTAACCAGTATGCTTCCGATCTCTTCGCGCCGGCAAACGGCTCCTCGGGCGTCGGCGGCGTCGTCGGAAGCC
>ERZ1034913.1596-NODE-1596-length-13325-cov-18.947702_pt1 | contig 13325 bp, 13 predicted proteins | sample MGYA00520697_ERZ1034913 | MGnify/ENA primary metagenome ERZ1034913 (study PRJEB33766, sample SAMN09781786) | gut metagenome | biome: gut microbiome | host: Homo sapiens | place: Madagascar | study: EMG produced TPA metagenomics assembly of the PRJNA485056 data...
GCGTGAGCGGGTACAGGCGCGTGCCGGACCCGCCGGCGAGGATGATGCCTTTCATATGGGCTCTTTCACTAGAATGGATCAGTTTACAAAATCTCATTACTTCAACAGGGCTCTGCGGAACCTGCCAGCCAAGCTCAGAGTGACGGCGCGGTTGGCGAAAAGATAGGTAGTGAAGAGAAGTGCGTAGCCAACGGCAGCGAACCACGGCGGAGTAAGAAGCGCCAGCGCCACGAAGGCGGCAGTGAGGACTAACTCCTGCAGCGGTATCGAGCTGGACGGTGTGCCGATCCTGCGGTTCAAATGAAACTCAGACCACAGCGACCTCGCCACGATACAGATCACGGTTCCGATTAGGACGGCGTCCAGGGACCCGATTGCGTAGACGCCGACAGCGGAGATGACCGCGCTCCCAGCCAGCGTGGACAGGTTCACCTTAAGCAGCACCCGCTCCTCCCGCAACACCTTGAAGTATGTGGTGCAGCACAGGTCCATCTTCGTATCGAACACGCAAACCGGAAGCAAAATGGCCAGGAAGTGCATGCTGTCCGCATATTGGGGAAGCCAAAGCGAAAGTACCCACGAAATCGGAAAATACAGCAAGTAAACCGCTGGGAACGCAATCTCCATCGCATCGCGAATGCCGCAATAGAAATCTTTCCTTTCTTCATCAGTGCCCTGCCTCAGCGCAGGGAACAAAACCATGCTAGCCTGCGACACGAAGGTGATGAAGAAGTTAACCATCGAAAGCCAGAACGACACGCGACCGAAGGCCTCAATACCCCAAGCATTGTCCACCAACGCGCGCGCTACGCCCAGAATTAGCATTGAGGCAACGTTTGAAACCATGAGGGCGAAGCCAACCTTTATGCTTGCGAGGCTCAAACGAACGCACTCCAGCGCCCCGTAGCTCCCCGCCGTAAGAAAATCCCGCGAATGGAAAACGCAGTAGAACAGAGAACAGGCCTTGGAGAACAGGAAGGCGCAAACGTAGGGCTCGAAGTCGGGAACACGCATAAAGAACATCACGAGAATAATAGCGAGAAACACCAAGCGCTCAATCATGGTGGAATATGAGAACAGCTTGGTCTCATTCATCGCCTGGAATATGTAGCCGAGGAAACCGGAAAGGTTGTAGAGCACCGTATAGAGGGCAAACGAAAGCAAAACGAAAAAACGCTGATCATCAGGTGCCCCGAATACCGCAAAAAAGGCGATGCCGGCGGCCACGATAAGTTGAAAAACCATGCCGAAACGGAACTGCGAGTTGACGGAGCGCTTCTCAATCTCCCCTCTAGTATTACCGCCTTCGATGAGGTAGACCCCGTCGTTAAGCCCGAGCATGAAGAAACCTGAGTAGCTCGCATAGAACACGAATAGCTGCCAATAGCCGTACGTCTCGATGCCAAGGACCTTGGGCACGAGCAAAGACATAGCGATACTCGCCAAAAATGACACGCTCTGAGCGGCAAAAGCCGTCGCCATGTTGCCTGCAAGGGCTCTAAAGTTCATTCCAACCCCCTGACTCATCTAACAGCCCCCTGAGACCACATTCGTCCAACGGGCGGTAGAGCTGCCCGAGGTGCGCCTCCACGAATTCTTTGTCCACCTTCGTGTAATCGAGCTCGAGCAGGCGATCGATAACCCCTTGGCTGAATCTCTTTTTGATTGGCTTGGCTGGCACTCCGCCAACAATCGTATAGGGCTCCACGTCTTTCGCAACGAGGGCCCCCGCAGCGACAACCCCCCCCCCGGCCTATTTTTACGCCGTCGAGAACAGTCGCTCCGTAGCCGATCCAAACATCGTCTTCCACTATTATTCCGCCTTTGTCGATTGCCTCAGGCATACTCTCGCCCAACATTCTCACACGGAAGGGAAAGGACGAAAAATGATCGAGCGGATGCTCATCGCAAGTGATAAAGCTAACGCCCTCTGCGATGGAGCAGAAGCTGCCGATTCGCAGGGAGGGGTTAGGCGATGAGGTGACAATGCGCAAGGGACCATAAGACCAATCGCCGACCGATATATTATCGAAGCCGACTGCGTGGGCATCGAGGTAGGTACCGTTGCCGGAATTCCTACGCCTCCATTTCAGCTTCGCGATACTGAGCCTTGTGGCCTCCTTTATACCGAACATTTATCACAGTCCCTTCCCGAACCGATGATGCCGATAGTCACGCCAGGCCTTGAGGGAATGCACGTACTGAGGACTTCGCGAGAGCACCCCGCGAAGCAGGCCAAGATACGCCCAGAGCCTCGTCTTGGCGCCGAGCCCGAACTTGTCGATGGCGTACAGCCGATTCCTGGTCTCGTAGTAGTAGCTGAAAGGCGAGCCCTCCCCTCCTGTGGAGACGGAGACCTTGTGCCATAAGACGGCATGTGGGCAGAAAAGGACACGCACGCCGTTTTGGGCGAACCTGAGGGAGAGGTCGGCGTCCTCCCAATAAAGGAAGTAGGATTCGTCAAACCCGCCCACCCGCTCGTAGACGGGCTTCGGAATGAATATGCAGCAACCCGTCGCGAAGCCTACCTGGACAGGCGAGCTCACAACGGCGCTCCTAAGTTCTTTGAAGTGGTCGTGTCTCGGTATGCCGAAGCCATCGAAGTGTCCGCCGCCGTACCAAACCGTGTCGGGCTCGTCAAAGTACAGCATCAGCGGGACAGTGACAGTCGCGTCGTCGGCTGAATTCGCAAGCACGTTCACCATCTGCCCATCCACGACAGTGTCGCTGTTCAGCAAGAGCGCCGCTTCACAGCCGTCGCTGAAGGCCCTCTCCATCCCCACGTTGTTAGCGCCGCCAAAGCCGACATTCTCATCAAGCGGGATGATTTTGGCCTCCGGATAGCGCGATTCGATCTCCTCGCAGCTGCCGTCGCCTGAGTCGTTGTCGACGACGTAAACCTCCAGCGATGGATAATCGCTCCCCCTCAGACTCTCAATGCACTCGCACGTGTCATCGGCGCCGCGATAGTTGACTAAAATGACGCCGACCTTCCCATAGCCAACGCTCATGACGCAGCGCCTCCGTCGCATCTGATGCAAGCTTCAGATGCCCCATCTATGCCGTTGCCGACTCCTCGGCTTCTCGTCCTTCCCCAAGCGCTCAGCATCGCAAGGTACCCGAGGGCGAGAAGAACGACGAATGTCTTGACGTTGAAGAACGTCGTCAGTGTGCCGGTCGCGCAGAAATAAGTTGTGAATGGGATGAACAGATAATATGCAACGAAAAAGGACGCTACGCGCCCATCGCACACCAGCCCATCGAATAGCCTGAGGAAAGCTGCTACCAAGCCCGCAACGCCGACGATGACGACGGTGCCCAAGATATATCCGTTGTAGTATATGGCCGTCGTGATGAAATCCGCAGTGTATCGGACCCCACCCGCGACATCGGCGGTCACGACGATGGGGTTACCGTACTGAAGCATCATCCCATAGACGCCCAGGGACGTGTCGAACTCGTCCATCAACATAAAAGGCGAGAGCAGCTCGACATCGCTCCGCGGCAAAAGCCCGAAGCCATTCGAATGGTCGGCAAGCGCCGACCACCACAAGTGGGCCCCCATTCCGAAAATTCGCTCCGAAAGCAAGTCGAGGGCCTGCGTCAATGTCGCAGCCTCGCCCGAAATGATCATGTAGTTGAGGTACATCCCTATGAAGCCCGCCGCCAGAACAACGAGAACCAGCATGATTCGAAGAGCGCTCTTGGTCTTGAGTTTGCTGGCATCCGCGCCAAAAAGGACGGCACCAACCAAAAAGGCTATCGCGACGTCGATGAGGCCGGTCATCTTGAACCCGAGCATGGCCCTACATGTGAGCATAAGCGTCGTCACGACCAAGGCGATGCTCTTCGAGCGCCTTTTATCGCTCAACGCGTAATAAACGCCGAGCAAGGCCGCGCAAAAGGTCAAGAAGTTGCTGGCGCTGCCGGCAAGCGGTAGGCGCGAATAGTCCTTGAAGAAATTGTAATGGGTGATAGCGCCGCCCGAAAGCAGCGGGATCCCGGATACGACCATGTCAAGCACCACATAGGCGCTAAAGCACAACGAGACTGCGATAACTACAGAGAAAAACAGGCCATATCGTTGCGCGATACGCACCTTTCCCTCCCGCGTGAACGGGCTTGCCGAAACCCTCGACTTCTTCGGGCAGAACAGAACAAGGAACGAAAGGAAGATGACCTGAAAAAGAAGGTAGACCTGAGCCGAGTATGCATTGCTCGTCGTGGTGCCAAGCTCATAGACGAAAACGCCGGAATCAAGCGTGACGAGGTTCGCTATGTACTGCACGATCATGATGGCCGGGTAAAGTAAGAGTATGGCCAGCCGGCCTATCTTCTTGACGAGTTGGCAGCAGAGCACGACAAAGGCAGCGATAAACAGCGCCAGGGACAACATATACATTTCTACTTTTCACCCCTTACCGCATCAAGGTAAACATTCGCCACACGCTCCCAGCTGAATTCGTCAAGGTATCGGTCAGCAAGGCCTGAAAGCCTCTCGCTTCCCCTCAAGTCGGAAGCCTCGCCGAGGGCTCTCGCCAGGCCGTCAACGTCGCCAAGCTTGAAGTAGACGCCGTAGTCGCGCGATACCTCGCGGTTTGTCGGTATGTCGCTCAGAACAATCGGCAGCCCCATGGACATGCACTCGTTCTGGATGGACCCAAAGCCCTCGTACACCGACGGGAACACGAGGGCGCGTGCGTCACGATAGAGGTTGGCGCAGTCATCGTCGCTCACGTACCCCGTGAACACCACATCGCCGCCTAGACCGGTGTCCTCAGCGGCCTTCTCGATGTCGTCGAACCCGAAGCCCGGGCGTCCGGCCAAAATGAGCTTCCAAGTTTTTCCGTCAGTCGAAGCCGCCTTGAACTTCGCAAACGCGCGGATGACGAGCTCGACGTTCTTGCGCTTCTCAACGGTCCCGACCATCAGAAAGAAGGGGACTTCGGCGGCTTCTCCGAGAACGCGGTCGTCGTAGGGGGTACCGGCGTTGCCCATGCGCACGTGATCATAGACGCCGGGCCACGCCCAGGAGACTTTGGCCGCTTCACGCGGATACCGACTCCGTATGTCCCCGGCCATCGTCTCCGAAACGGTCACCACAGCGTCGGCACGCCTGACGGCGTTGTTTATCATCGCCCGCCCGTAGGGCAGGTACAGTTTAGGGAGGGTATCGGGGCAGTCGAAAACTGCCAGGTCGTGGACGGTCACCGCCGTGACGGTCTCAAGCCTCCTTAAAGGCATCGCGTAGTTCGTAAAAATGCACAGGTCGTGCCTCTCGGCCTCGGCTCGAAAAGCCGCCGAGTTAATATGCCTCAAGTAAGAGAGCCGGGCGTTGCGGCGGTTCCCGCCATGGTCGAAGCGCGCGTAGTCCACTTTCACGCTGTCGACGGACGCGAGTTCGCGGCCCAAGTGTTCGCTGTACTTCCCGATGCCCGTGCCGCGCTCGATCTGCATGCCGTCGTCGATGAGGACCTTGATATCACCGCTCATCGCGCGTCCTCCTTGTCGGAGACGGAACGGTTGCCCATGGCGTAGTCCAGACAGAGACCAAGATTCTCTATGCTCGCGCCCCAGTCATGGCAGCGCCGCACGTACTCCTGACCGGCGAGTCCGACCGCACGACGTTTCTCGGGGCTGGAAAGCAAGCCTTTGCAAGCGTCGGCGAGCTCCTGGGCGGTCTCGCCGAGCTCGACCTCAACGCCTGGCTCGCACGTCATGCCCTCGACGCCGACGGCGTTCGTCACCACGGGCACGCCCAGGCCCATGGCCTCCAGCACCTTGGTCTTGATGCCGGTGCCGTAGGCGAAGGGAGCCAGCATCACCTTGCACTTCATCAGCTCGTCGGCGATTGAGCCGACGCGGCCGGAGAAGCTCACCTGCGAAGACGAGCTGTAACGCTCCGCGACGTCATCCGGGCACACGCCTATGGCCCTTAGTGTCGTGCCGGGGAGCAGCGGGAGTACCTCGTCGCAGATATAGTCAAGGGAGGCCTGGTTGGCGGCGGTGTGCATATTCCCGACGAAGCCGAAGTCGAAAGTCGCGTCAGGCAGTGGCCCGTCAGGTTCGACGACATCCGCCCCGAGGGTCGCGTCAAAGCACTTATTCGTCCCAAGCCTTCCGTTAAGCTCGGCCGTCTCGATGGGCGAAACGAACAAGACGGCATCGGCGCGCCGCGCATATCCGTCTTCGGCGCACTCGACCCTTTTTGACTCGCAGCGCAGCACGAAGTTCTTCAGTCTTCGGTTGGAGACAACTGCGCGCATGAGGCCCGACGCCTGGGTTCCGTACTTTCCCAAAACGTTTCCCCCGCACCCGCCGACCTGCCTCTCGTAGCGCTTGGAAAGCAAATCATCGTAGTCCAGGACGACAGGCAGATCCAGCCCGTCGAGTGCAGCTATGTAGGGGGCCAGCCTCACCATGTCGATGATTACAACGTCAGGGCCGACTTCCTCGCAGTATGCGCGAATAGTATCACGGTTCTCGCTGCTCCAGTAGAGCGCGCACTGGAAAGGTGCCGCCGGCTTCAAGAGCGCCGATATGAGGTTCTTTAGCTTAGTGCATCCGCCGATGGACTTCGCGACACGCACGTCAGCGATGAAGCAAGGATGGCACTCAGCGTCTCCGACCCTTTGGTCGCCCTCCAGGAACGAGTAGACGTACACCTCGTAGCCCAGTTGCTCATGCAGACCCTCGCAATAATGGTACAACGAGACCTTACGACCGCTATCAGCGGGCCAGAAGAGCCTAGTTGTTATAAATACGAGCTTCTTGCTCATAGAAACCTTTCAAATGAAATGTTATCGCTCCGAATTGTCTTCGGGGCGCTTGACGATTCTCGCGGGCACACCGGCCACCGTGCAGCCTGCGGGCACCGACTTAGTGACGACTGCGTTCGCGCCGATTACAGCGCCGTCGCCAATCTCGATGTCGCCGAGTAGCACGCAGCCGCACCCCAACAACACGCCATCGCCAATCCTGGGAACGCGCTCACCGGGAGCATCCCCCCCCCGCCAAGCAGAACCAATGGTCACATGCTGGAAGAACCTGCAGTCCCTCCCCACAACGGCATCGGGGTGAATAACGCACCCCAAACCCGAGTGATGGAAGATACACGAGGGATCAATCTGCGCGCCGATACCAATGTCGCAGCAGAAAAACACGCGGTTAACCTGCCTCAGGAAGTAAGCAACGGCATGCCCTGCGTTGCCATGGCTATTCAACTTGTTGGCAAGCAGGGAAATCTTCAAATTCGCCTTATTCGACATGGCAGGTTCCTTCACATGCCCACTTGAAAACGACACCCGCGGCTTGTGCAGCTGCCTCATCACTAGGCTTGTCTCCGTACATGACACACCTAGACGGATCCGAGTCGAAGTCACGAATCGCAGCCAGCAGCATCCCCGGTGCCGGTTTGCGGCATTCGCAGGGTCCCGTGTAGTCGGGATGATGCGGGCAGAAGTACCATGCGTCCACGCGTACGCCGAGCTTCTCCAGTTCACCTTCCATGAATCGGTGCAGGTATCGCATGTCAGCCTCTGTGTAGAGACCCTTAGCGATGCCGGCCTGGTTGGTCACGACGACGACCTTGAAGTCGGGGTCCACGGAGTAGGCGCGCATGATGTCGACCGTGGAGGGGATCAGCTCGAGCTTCTCGGGCTCGTGCAGATGCCCCGTGTCCACGTTAATCGTGCCGTCGCGGTCGAACATGGCGAGCTTCCAAGACTTTGCGAGCGACGCGAGCATTGTCTGCGCGAGCTCGTAGTCCTCCGGCACGCCGATGTCGATGAACCCGCCGGCGCATTCCACAGCACGCAGCGCACCGTCGCCGACGACGCGCTCGAAGTAGTCGCTCTCAAGTGAGAACTTCTCGGGCATCCCATCGAGAGCGTCCCCGCGCAGCAGGTAGACGCCGGCGTTGATGAGGCCCTCCTCGCACGGACGCTTCTCATGGAACGCGGTCAACGCGCCGCCGGCGTCTACGTCGACCGTGCCGTAGCGCTCGAAGTCGCGCATGCGCTTGACAGCGATGACGGCAGAGGAGTTTTCGGGTGCGTCGGCCGCCGCGGTCTCCATGGCGGCGAAGTCCACGTCGAGCCAGGTATCCCCGTTCAGGACGAAGACCCAGTCAGCCCGGCACCTGCCGAGCGCCCTCTTGACGGCCCCGCCGGTGAGCAGCGGCGTCTCCTCGGGGCTGTATTCGATTGCCATGCCGCGGTATGCGGAGCCGAAGAAGCCCTCGATCTGCTCACGGCGGTAGCCGTCGGCGACGACCACGCGGTCGAAGCCGGCCCCGGCCAGCTGGTCCATGATGAATCGCAGGAAGGGCCTGCCGGCGACGGGCGCCATGGGCTTGCAGACATCGGGCACGACGTGGGCGAGCCTGGTGCCGAAGCCGCCCGCCAGCACGACCGCCTCGCGGTAGGGGCGCATCTACTCGGCACCCCCGAACATGTCGGCCTCGACGGCGGCGCACAGCACGTGGTAGACAGGCAGGTGCAGCTCCTGGACGCGGAAGACCTCGTCGCGGGGAACGCGGACGCAGACGTCGGAGATGCCGGTGAGCTTTGACTCCTTGGAGCCGGTGAGCGAGACTACGCGCACGCCCTTGGCACGGGCGACCTTTGCGGCCTCCACGACGTTGGCGGAGTTGCCCGAGGTCGAGATGGCGAGAAGGACGTCGCCGGGCCGACCGTAACCGTAGACCTGCTGGGCGAAGACGCCCACGGCGGCCTCGTCGTTGCCGAAGGCGGTAGACAGAGCCGTCTGCGAGACGAGCGAGATGGCGGGCAGAGACCCCTCGAGCCATGCGGGGGCGTCGATGCCGTTGACCTCTCGATACGCCTCAGAGAAAGCCTCGTCGACCGGGCGCTTGAAGCGGAAGCTCTTCATGAGCTCGCCGACCGTGTGCTCGGAGTCGGCCGCGGATCCGCCGTTGCCGCACACGAGTAGCTTCCCGCCGGCACGGAAGGACCCCGCGATCAGGTCGCGCGCGACGCGGACCTCGGCCTCGCAGTCCAGCATCTCTGGGTAGTTCTCGAAGAAGGTCGACAGGCACTCGTCGCCCGTCTGGGGGCACTTGGTATCCATTAGCGGGATCCCTCCAGGTCGTAGTCCTCGGGCCCGTAGTAGGCGACGGAGGTGCCGCCGTCCTCGAACTCGAACGGTATGTAGAGCAGGTCGGACATGGCGTTCCGCACGGACTCCCGCGCGTCGGGCTCAACGTAGAAGACGAGGAACCCTCCTCCGCCCGCGCCCAGCAACTTGCCGCCCAGGGCGCCGGCGTTCATGCCGCGCTCGTAGAGGGCGTCGATGGAGCCGGTGGAGACCTGAGAGCCGGTGCCGCGCTTGAGGCGCCAGGTTGTGTCGAGCAGGCGGCCGAACTCAGAGAGGTCAGCCGACTTGTCGGTGAGCACGCCCTCGGCGACGTCTACCAGCGCCAGCATCTCCTTGAGCTGGGCGGTCTTGTCGGCCACGCGATTGGCCTTCTGCATGTCCGAGGAGAAGCGAGTGAAGCCCGTGAAGAACATCATCAGGTTTGAGTTGAGCTCGCGCTTGCGCTCCTGCGAGATGACGATGGGGCGCACGGAGAAGTCGCCGTCGGCGAAGTCGATGCGGTTGAGGCCTCCGAAGGCCGCCGCGATCTGGTCCTGCCAGCCGCCGGCCTCGGCGCACAGCTCGCGCTCCAGCTTGATCGCCTCCCTGGCCAGGCGGTCCTTGGAGGCGTAGGTGCCCTTCATGCAGTGGAACGCGTTGAGCAGGCCCACGGCGAAGGAAGACGAGGTGCCCAGGCCCGAACGGGCGGGCAGGTCCGCCTCGTAGGCGATGCGCATCTCGCGCATGTCGAGCATCTGCATCGCGTTGCGCACGGCGGGATGCTCGAGCTCAGAGGGGTCTGGGACCCGCTCGATCCTGGAGTAGACGAGCTCAGTGGAGTAGTCGAAGAAGCGCGGCAGGTGACGCGCCGTGACGTAGCAATACTTGTCGAACGTGGTCGAGAGGACCGAGCCGCCGTACTCGTTGAAGAACTCGGGCATATCGGTGCCGCCGCCGAAGAACGACATGCGGAAGGGTGTGCGTGTAATGATCATAAAAACTCTTTTCTAGCTAGTGACGCAGCTAACGTCCAGTCTTTTTTGTCCCAAACATGGCACCGAAGGTGCCCGTGAAACATTTCCAGTCCATACGGAAACAACGGTTCCGTACATAACGGAGCTCGATCTTCTGTCGCAGGCCGCTTTCGAAGGTCGCTGCATTGCGATCGGTGGCTTGCCATAGACCGGTGATGCCCGGGGTGACGCTCAGCAGCTCTTCCTTCTCTTCGTCGGAGAAGTGCTGTTCCAACTCATCACGCGTGATGGGACGTGGGCCGATAACGGACAGGTCGCCCTTCAGCACGTTTAGGAACTGCGGCATCTCGTCGATGGAGCACTTGCGGATAAACTGACCCACTTTTGTAATGCGCGGGTCGTCGTCGACCTTGCGCTCGACTTCCCACTGGTGCAGCTGCTCGGGGCTCAGATACTTGTGCACGTCGCTTGCGTCAACGACCATGCTACGAAGCTTAAGCACTCGAATCACCCGGCCTCCCCTGCCCACGCGCTCTTGCGCGTAGATGGGCCGCCCCGGCGACTCCGCGCAGATCGCAGCGCAAACACAGGCCATAGGTATCGCGAGGAGCGCCGTGCAGCAGGCGCTGAATACTATGTCGAACGTTCTCTTGCATACACGATAGAAGAGGGTCCCCGTCGGTTTCCTAAGCATGGGCTAGCACCCCGCCAAGGAAAAAGTCTCGGGAAATGCCTCTAGCAGGCACCCCCCCCCGTTATAATTTCAACAACAGTGAGCGCAACGATCTTCAGATCAGTGACCACACCGCGCTTGGCGATGTACTCCAAATCGCGGCGGACCATGCCGTCGAAGTCGGTATCGTTGCGATCGGTCACCTGCCACCAGCCGGTAATGCCTGGTTTCACTGCGAGGCGCTGCAAGTCGTACTCCGTGTACTCCGCCACCTCATTCGGCAGCGGCGGACGGGGCCCAACGACGCTCATCTGTCCCAGAAACACGTTCAGGAACTGCGGGAACTCGTCGATGGAGTGCTTGCGGATGAACCTGCCGATCTTGGTGACGCGGGGGTCCTCCTTCATCTTGAACATGGCTCCGGCGATCTCGTTCTGCTCCTTGAGCTCGGCGAGGCGCTCGTCGGCGTCCTTGTACATGGACCTGAACTTCCACATGCGGAAGGTGCTCAGGCTGCCGTCGGGGCGGGTCTGGCCCACGCGGATCTGGCTGTAGAAGGGGTTGCCCTCGCTCTCGATGCGGATGGCCGCGGCCAGCACCAGACTGGGGATCGCGATGACGGCCAGCACGACGCCGCTGAACACGATGTCAAACGCGCGCTTTACGGCCCTATATGCAAGGCGCGAGCGGTCCCATTCCATGATGGATTGCATGGCCTTGTAGCGGCCGGCGCCTTCGCGCCGGTCCATGGCCCGAGCGATAAGCGCCGCCCCCGCAGGCACACAGCTCTCTGTTACTTCTTTAGCAGCCAAAATCCAACGTACGGCCCTGTCCTCCAGGACCCCCCCCCCAATCTGTAAATTCAAAAATGCGAACGAATAGCCGGTGCAACGTCTCCCTTACGTTTTGATGGGAACGTCGAGCGGAAGCACTTCCCTAAAGCTGGAATCGCCTTCGCCTACGTCCACCAGGCACCAGCGCTTGCGACGGTCGATCTTGTGCACGCGGGCCTCTTGCCCCACCAAGGGACCCTGCTCTATGTGCAATACACCGTCTTCTATGCGCGCCACGCTGTTACGCACCACGCCGTCGTCGTCCAGCACGCTGCGGTACCAATCCTGCGCATCGTCCGGCATGGGCATGTACGCCCGCTCCCTACTGCCGGCAATGCGACAGCCAAAGCTCAGCTGGGCTAAAGCCCTATCGAGCGCGGCGGCATCGTGCGTGGCGACGAAGAAATATTCCTTGTACATGGGTTTGGTTTGGAGCGACCAGGCGCCGTCCCGCTTAAACCAGAACTCCTTTTGCATCACAAAAGCGTCCTGCATCAGCTCGCGCGGGATAATGCGGCGGACCTTTTCGCAGGTCTCGCGCTCTTTTCCATTGGGGGTGTGGACCAGATACCAGCGCACACGGCCGTGCTGGCTGTTGGTGGTGGTGCCCCTAAAGGCACCGGGCAGCTGCTCTTGGCGCCGCATTGTCTGTTCCATCTCTCGCCCCCTTTTCTTGCTCCGCGACGCACGCGGATGCAGGGGCGTTAAGAACAGGCTTCTCGCTCGCAGCTAGGCGCAGTCGCAAAAGTACAGGTTTTTGTATCTTTCGACATAGGCCATTATACGAGCAATTAATCCGCGTTTGCCCAGATTACGCAAAATGTACTGCCAGTAGGTACATCTCCATACCCCTCTACAAAAACGTGTACCTTTTTGTGCAACAAAAAAAGCCGCTCAACCAGCGGCTTTTCATATTTTGGTAAGAAAAAAGGCGACCGCCCTTTGTGGACGGTCGCCTTTGTTAATTGTTGTGAAGTTGGCCTTAGGCGCGGGTCTTGATCTCCTCGGTCACCTTCGCAACAAACTCGTCAACGCTCATCTGAACGGTCTCGTTGGAGCGATCGCGGACGGAGATGTTGCCGGCCTCGACCTCCTTCTCGCCCAGAATGAGCATGTAGGGCACGCGGTCGATGCTGCGGGCCTCGCGGATCTTGTAGCCGATCTTCTCGTCGCGGTCGTCGCAGACCACGCGAATGCCGGCCTCCTCCAGCTTGGCGCACACCTCGTGAGCGTAGTCGCGGCTCTTCTCGGAAACCGGAAGTGCCTTGACCTGCACGGGAGCCAGCCAGGTGGGGAACTTGCCCGCAAAGTGCTCAATCAGAATACCGATGAAGCGCTCGATGGAGCCAAAGCATACGCGGTGCAGCATGATGGGGCGCTTCTTGGTGCCGTCGGCGTCCACGTACTCCAGGTCAAAGTTGAGCGGCATCTGGAAGTCGAGCTGGACGGTACCGCACTGCCAGGTGCGGCCGAGCGAGTCCTCCAGGTGGAAGTCGATCTTGGGGCCGTAGAAGGCGCCGTCGCCCTCGTTGACCTCGTAGTCCATGTGCAACTGCTCCAAGGCGGTGCGCAGGCCCTCCTCGGCGCGCGCCCAGTCCTCGTCCGAGCCCATGGAGTCCTCGGGGCGGGTGGAAAGCTCAACATGGTACTTAAAGCCAAACTTTTGGTACACGGAGTCGATCAGGTTGACCACACCCACGATCTCGTCGGTCAGCTGGTCGGGACGCACAAACAGGTGGGCGTCGTCCT
>ERZ1034913.1597-NODE-1597-length-13305-cov-17.011472_pt1 | contig 13305 bp, 16 predicted proteins | sample MGYA00520697_ERZ1034913 | MGnify/ENA primary metagenome ERZ1034913 (study PRJEB33766, sample SAMN09781786) | gut metagenome | biome: gut microbiome | host: Homo sapiens | place: Madagascar | study: EMG produced TPA metagenomics assembly of the PRJNA485056 data...
CCTGATGTTGAATTTCTATGCAAAGATAATAAAAAAAAGTAATATACAATGAAAATAAACTGGAAATCCGTCATTAATTTCATCATCACCGTCCTCACCGCCGCCATCAGTGCATTCTGTGTACAGAGCTGCACCCAACTTTAAGCAAGGCAGTGTAGCAGCCCCCACCTTCAAGCAAGGCGGTATAACACCACACAAACAAATCTTTAATAAATTTTTCTATGAGAAAAATCAACTTAATCATAATCCATTGCTCTGCAACCAGAGCCAACCGAAATTTCACGGTCGAAGACCTCGAAGCCTGTCATAAGGCTCGAGGCTTCAAGACCACCGGTTATCACTACTACATCACCAAGGATGGCGAAATCTACCCATGCCGTCCCGAGGAGATGATCGGCGCTCATGCCAAGCATTACAACGCCCACTCAATAGGAATCTGTTACGAGGGCGGCCTGGATGCCAACGGCAATCCTGCCGATACCCGAACAGAAGCCCAGAAGCGCTCGATGATAGAGCTTCTGAAGAGCCTCTGCCTCGACTATCCCGATGCCGAAGTCATCGGCCATCGTGACCTCCCATGGGTCAGAAAGAGCTGTCCCAACTTTGATGTCAAGAAGTGGCTGAAAGAAGTAAACTTCCACATTTAGAAGAAATCAGTAAAAATTCAGCCTATGTTTTAATCCCAATCCGCAAGCCAATCAGCTTACAGATTGGGATTTTTCATTTAATTCTCATTTGAAGTCAATTTCTTCAAATCATAATACATCAAACGAGTGTGCAAAGTCTTTGTTACGTCATAGCCAAGATTCTTCCCCTCACACCGCCAAACTTCTTTTTTTATTTTAACGTAAAACAAACGTAAACGTCTTAAACTGATAACCACAATTCTTCAACTTCTCACCACAGATAATAGTAGAAATCTGGATTAAATAAAAAGTGGAGAGGAAACCTTCCGCTCATATAACAGTTATTTAATTCTGTTTATAAACTTCCATCCTGCGAAATAGGTTCTAAAAACCGGTTCGCACACCGCCTCAGTAGGATAATGCTTCACGAATCGTAGATTCCTGAGATTCATCCTGAAGTAACGATGAATCTTACTTTCACCGGCCTTACTACCCATTCTATCATCATACTGTCCGAAGTTTCCTCCTCTCATGATTTCATCAAGCAAAAACCTACCTTCCTTTTCATCCATCGGCGCAATCATCCTATCTTCTGATAGCCCGAAAACCACCTTCACCACGAACATTACAGCCTGGGCAAACTTCCATAAGCCCAAATACTTCAATTCCTTCTGCACTCTATCCCTAATCAATAATAAATCATCACTAATCAATACATAGTAGTAATCCAGAAGCTGCCTCAAACCGATACCCTCCGTAAAGATATGCCGATACAGATGAGAAAGGATATAGATAACGTTGAATGAAACCTGAGGCACATGAATCTCCCCATAACCATCAGGCAATGAAACCCGATGATTACACTGTTCGCCCATCACTTCTTCAAACCACTTCTGCATTCTCCGATTATGAATCGGACAGAACATATACGAAGGAGTAAAATGCACCTCTATCGCCGTCTTTATCACGGGAAAATCCACATGATGATACCGCATCACCTGATTCGGACACACTCGATCAACATACTTCATGATTTTCCTGCGACCACCCGAAAGATAGATATCGATGTCCCCAGGAGTACGCATATAAGGGTCGGGGTAGAGCAACGCATTTCCCTGTCCCTTCAAGATGCAGTTAGCAAAGCCCACGTTTTCAAAGTTCTGGCAAACCTTTACGGAATTCTGAAACAGTTTGATATTCTGTTTTCGTAGCTGTTCCGCCATAGTCATCCATTGCATCAGTAGCTTTTGCTCTGGTGCCAACTCCTTTGGCAACCACCGGATACCATAAAACAGCACACCAAGCAAAGCCTGCTTCTGGGCGATACGATATAGCTCCTTCCAATCCGCTTCCTTCAAAGAATCAGGTATTTCCTTGGCAGAACCAATGCTGAATCGCAAGAAATCAAAGAAAATCTTTTGTTGTTTCAACATAAAGTTGTACTTTTGCACGCATGAAAGAGAAATTTCAAAGAGCCATCGGTCATATTGTACCGACGCTCCTATTCATTATATTACTTCCCATATCGGTAGTCTTCACCCCCATTCACTGGCTGTACAAGACTATCCGAAGATTTTTTCTGCGATAAATCTTGCAGGAAACAGCAAGCCTGCCATCACATAACGCTTACGGGTATGCGGTTCCTTCCACATTCGATAAACAAAGCGTAGATTCGTCTTATCTACCCATGCCGGATAATAATCTATCTCATTCTTAGAAGTCTGATGGATAAATCCACCACAGGTAAATCCAACACCCTGATAACCGGCATTCTTTACCTTTAGCAGGAACTTCTCCTGCATTAAGGCTCCCATACCAACTATCAAGAAATCTGAATTCAGCTTAACGATATGCTTTGCCTCCCCATCCATTTCCTGTTCTGAAGCAAAGTAACCATTACGATAACCGGCAAACTTCACCTTTGGATACCGCTCACGGAATATCTCCACAGCCTTCTCCACCTGCTCCTGCTTAGAAGCCACAATATAGATGGTCTTTCCATGTTCCTCTGCATACGAGAACAACTCCGGTGCCATCGAAGTCATATCAAAACTTCTTCGAGTCACCAACTTGCCATAAACCAATTTGATGGCTTTCACCAGCAAGCCACCATCGGCAAATATACCATCCATCTTACCAAACAGCTCTTTATTATCCAGAGCTGTAAGATAAGATACAGGATTGAGGTAAGTATAAACCTTACCCTTTGTTTCAAATATCTGATGAACGGAAGACTTTTCCGTTGATAATATTTTATTGACTAATAAAGATTTCATAACCAACTACTATTCATTATATTTTATCCCCAATTTCTTCAACTCTTCTTCCACACATTTCTGAAAGATAGGTGAGTCTATCAATGCCTCTTTAACCACATCTTCACACTTATTCGGCTCGAAATTATCATCAATATCCATCTTGATTACCTGAAAGCATTCAACAAGAGTTTTACGACCACCATTTTTCCTTACATAGTTTACAAGTTTATTCTTTAGGGAAATAATAATTTTTCCACATGCATTATCATAGACTTGGAACATTTTCTGTCCCTCATCATCCATCGTGTTCTTGATAAGTCTAAAAGTCGCATCATCAATACTTCCTTGTTGAATATAAAATCGGATATGAGGCAAGCCTTCTTTTTCTTCAACCTTACAGTAGAGATAGTTTTCTTTGGGTGGTGTATCCAGATAAACATTCCAGTATTTTCTATTTCCCTTACCATCTGTAATATTATCAGACTTATGTCCATTACACAACATACACGACGGTATTAAGTTCCTGGGATGTACCGCAAACAAAGGATAATCATTTTGAGGAATAAAATGATCCATAGTATTAACTAAATTGATTTCACATAGCGGACAAAAGTTATTCTCATAACCATCATCATTTAAAACTTCCTTTCGCAGATTGGCAATTCTGGTTCGAGTATAAGAATACAGACTCCTCATCTCCTCCTTGTCAGAAGCCTCCAATATAGGATGCGTTCCTTCCAAAGATTGAAGTTTGTTTGCGCCAAAAGCTGTATCATAAGATTGGATATAATCCTTATGAGTTTCAACTCTTTCATGACATCGCCCTTTAAAGGTTTCGTCCTTTGACAAATGCTCTTCACCCCTTCTTTTATTGGTAGAGTCAATGACACCTTTGATGAATTCAATATCATCAATGCCCACAGGTTTAAGCTTCCTCATAGTTATGTTTGTCTATTACCGATCGTATAAGCAATCTCATATTCATGCCCAGTTTGTTATGCGCACCTTTTAGCCTATCAACTATTGCAGCATAATCATAATGACACTTCTTGGCTACTGATTCCACAAAGTGCTCATATTTCTTTTCATCAGACATGTTCTTGAATATCACATCACTTAATATCGATACATCTTCACCAAAACACTCTATACCAATTTTTGCAACACTCAAAATATTACCTATTCTTTCCAGAGTATATACATTGTCGGAAACCATTTCCCTAACAATCAATGGAGAGTGGGTGGCAATGATAGCGTATGATTCAAATTCTTCCAAGACATCACAGATGGCTTTCATCAGTACTGTAATTGCATGTGGATGCAAGTGTTGTTCGGGCTCATCAAACAAGAGGAGAGTATCATATCGAATATTTGCCATAATTTCAGTCAAGGAATAAACATAGATAGATTCTCCAGAACTCATATTTTGGCAAAACTCATTTATATTATCTTCTACCAGCCTATAGTCTCCTTTCTCGTCTTTTTCATAAAAACCATCTATAATTTTTTGATCGATAACTGCTTTCATAATGTGTCTCCATCTCAATAGAAGTTGATTAGAAGAGCCTCTGTATAAAATCTTCTTAAGATTTCCCTTGAAAATAGCAATTTGGTCTTGCTGTGAAAACAACTCTGTTTGATTCTTCAACAGTCCACAATAATGATATTCTACTGTATAATCTGTTGAGACAAGAGGGAACTTGTCGAATGGAGAGTAAGACATCACTATGATTTTACTCATGATAGGTGGCAAACCAACAAATGCACCTTTGTCCTTTCCTATAAAAGACTCAACAATGTTGTTTAACAGAGTAGATTTACCTACACCATTTTCTCCTATAAGACCTATTATTCGATGATAGGGTTCACAATTATAAGCAAAGTCGAAATCAATATCAACCGGTGTTACATTTCCCCCACCATATTTCGGTTCATAACGATAGGTAAAGGCATAAGATTGTCTCATATCTCTGCCGAAGACCCAAAAACGACCTTCTCTTAAAGCTCGTTCTGCTGAGTTATCTCTCAACAAAGATGATTTGAAAGCAATCGTATCAGCAAACTTTTCATGAATTTTACTATATAAAGCAGCATCCTTTAACTCACCCAAGTAAATATATGCCCTCTCATCAAACAACTTAAACATATTATCATAATAGTCCAAATTATCTCCCAAGGAGCAATAATTATCATCAAGTCTATAAAAGCGCTCAGGTAAAACTGTACTTGTGTCATGCTCAGATAGCTTCATAATTTTGACTCTGCCGAGAAACTCTATCTGTTTATTTTTCTTATAGTATAGCCTAAACCAAGTCTGGTATCCATAATCATTCCACATATTATTGAAAGTCAGCATAAAGCATTCCTCCTCATCGGGAACTTCCATTTTTTTCTCTTCAAAACGGAAACGATTTGTAACAACAGACTTACATCTAATGAAAGGTATCCGATTATCCACTTCAGGCGTAATATCTTCACCAATCGTTTGAATTACATGCCTACCATCATTATTAATTATCTGGTAGTTTTCTGTTTCGAGAATCTTCTGCAAATCATTGATGATAGCTTTATCAGGCATAATATTGATGAGACCTTCCACAAAACGCAATAGTTTATGCTCATCATCAAGTATATGGAGCACTGACAAATAGAGTTTATCTTGCGTCCAATCATCATTCATGAAATAGTGCTTATCTATCTCATCTCCAAGAATTTTATACCGAGAGTCTTCACCTGTAGAAGGACTCTGATAAACATTCCACAAAGAGGAAATCAAGTTAAGCACATCGTGTTCATAACGCAGTTGGTCATCAATGCGCTTAACTATTCCATATATGGCTTGTCTAGCTTCTTGTTTCATATAAAATTACGTTTAATACGCATACCTCAGCCATCCGAATCCCTTCACGTCCTTCATTCGCATAATAAATTCCGATGCCAAGAGACAGAAAACGATGGTCACAATAAACAGAAGAGGACCATTTTCCCAACCAAACAATTGTTTCGGAATTTTCTTAAAGCAATCGTGAATCACATAGAAAAGTATACTATAGGTTCTGAATCTACGATATAACTGCGGATGATCAGGTAGCTGCCATGTATAGGCCGCAACAAACAAAGCTACAACACAAAGAATCTTTGGCACAATAGGAATAAAGAAAGATAAAATCAAGAATAGTAGTACAGCCACCCATGTAAAACCATTCCTTACCTTCTCCATCCAAGTTATTACAGATTTATTGGCCATAACATATCCTAATGTTATCCAAAGCAAACCGCCAGGAAACGATAAATTAGGTGATTTGAAATCATTATACCAATCATAAAGGACAGCCCATTCAGAAGGTAACTCTTTAACATAGTGTAAATACAAATATACCAGCAATGGCAAAAGTATTACCAAAACGTCTTTCTTGAACAATCGGCTTAATCCCCAGACCATAGGAACTCCTACAAGCAATGCCCCTAAGAACCAACTTGCATCAAACATATTTCCGAAGAAGAAATCTCTTATTATATAAAGAGGTATCCATACTGTAAACGGATGGAAATATTCCTTCTGCAAATATATAATCGGACTCCATATCACACACCAAAATAGGTATAAAATACAAAGTCGTTTCATAAAATGCAAGACTAGATTCATCTGACATTCTGCGTATCTTGCTTTCCTAAAAAACAAGAAAGAAGAAATCACGAAGAATGTCGGAACTGCCAGACTTTCAATAGGATGAATTACATAATTTTGAAAAATGGGGGGGGTAATGAGATAACCTTGGACATGAATATCCACGATTAAGAATGCCATGATAAATTTCACGACATCAAGACCCGAAATGATTTTCTTTGGTTGCATTTAAAATACGTATTTGTTCTTTATAAATTTTCTTTAAGATAAGCGATAGAACGTTTCTTTTCCTCAGCTATCTTTATGTTGACAGGTTCATAATTGATACTAGTATCCATAATACCAGGAAGTTTACTTACATCATTAGCAATTCTACCTTCCAAACCAAATTGTTCTAAAAGATGAGTAAGCTTATTACTATTCATACCACGAACAATTGTACAGAATTGCTTGTTGAACTTGATTGAAAATACAGAACCATGGAATGTGTCTGTTACAATACATGTAGCGTGTTTGAAATAAGCCAACACCTCAAAAGGATGTGGAACTATAGTCATATCACACCATGGAAAATAATGACCAATACTTACCAGTTTTAAGCCTTTATTCTTAGCATAAGCTCGAATGGCATTAATTTCATTTTTATCAGTAATACGCCCAGGGTAAGTATAGACTATCATGTAATCTTTCAAATTCACAGATGCAGGCATATGCTTAGTATAGTCGTAGATAAGAACAGGATCCACATTCTTGTTTGGGATGCTACCCGTCAACTTCTCCACAACTTTCACGCTATTCGCATCTCTAACGGAAATCTTATCAATATTTTTCAAGAGACTAGACACAGTATCCTTGATACCTAGTTTTTCCAACTTAGGCACAGTAGTAGCACCAAAAGAGGCAGCATAGGTTATCACCTTATGTGCATTCAAACCTTCTCCAAATAACTGCTTAGAAAAGCCAAACCAGGTTTTTTGGGCACAATTAAACACCTCATCACTACCAATGACTACGATATCAAAATGCTCTGTTGTAATACCTTTCTTTACTCCCAATTCCGGCAAAAACTCTTTAGAAAAGCGACTTTGAAACTGATAGATGTACTTAAAGCGGTTCACAAAATCCAATCCCCATAATCTTTCAACCAGCAGATGAATCTTATGGAATTTACTAATCTTATAATCGCCAAGCTGTTCACCTGGTACAATGTTCACGAACTCACACTGATGCCCTAAAGCCTCAATATTACTTTTCAACGAGAATGCCTGGAGGAAAGAACCATAGTTCTTTACCTCCTGCATTGATAATATACCTACTTTCATTATGCCTCCTTACTAAATTTTCTGATACGGAAATGATTTATGACTTTCGCTGCAAAATAAGGTGATATAGAAAACATCAAGCCTCTAAACTTTTGTTGCAAAGAAATTGGAGCTAAAAATGCACGATATGCCTCTTCATGACATACAGATTTTATCTTCTGATATAGCTCTTTATGTGTATTCTCTACGCAACACCCAATCATGACATTCAAGGCATCACAATGAGTATGCCAATTACTAAATGCCCAAGCTTTCAGCAATGAAGAAGAAGGATTGTTAAAAGTTGATTTTATATATTGCTGTGCATTGATGCTACTATTAATCCAAACCTCCTTAAATTTAGATGCACCACTGTTAGGGTCACCGACACGATATCCATACACTTCACGATGCCCTATAACAACTTTTTTTGAATGCAAAAAACATTCTATAGAGAATGCAAAACCTTCACCATTAAAGAACTGAGGCTGAAAATGTATATTGAATTTGTCTATTAATGCTTTACTAACCATTTTATTCCATGGTGCAATTACCATTTTATGGTATAACATCATGATAGCAGCAGATTCACCGGATATAATATCTATTTTATCTTTTCTATACTCAAATGAAGGTACATCACCAAAAAACTTATAAGGAGAAGGAGTTGCAGCCACATCTGCATCATTATTTTTTATAAGGTGATAATAATAACTCACATAATCTTTTGCCAACACATCATCTTGGTCTAAAAGGCAAACATATTTTCCTTTTGAATGTTGCAAAGCTATGTTCCGAGAATTGCTAACACCAGAATTCTCTTTATGAATGACTTTCATTCTATAATCTTTCGCGGCATATTCATCCATGATTTTTCCTGAGTTATCAGGAGAGCCATCATCAACCATTATCAATTCAATATTGTGATAGTCTTGTTCTAAAACTGACTCTATACATTCTCTCAAATACTTCTCTCCCTTATAGACAGAAGCAATAATTGACACTAATTCTTTTTCCATTTTATAATATTCATTTTATAATATTTTACCCAATCTATCTGCATTATTTGAGGAAGATTTTTACTTTCAGTAACATGGTTAGTAGCCCATGTACTACAAGCTAACGATAAATACAGTTGATATTTGATATTGCTTGGCCAATTAGGCAAATCTTCCTTATTCCACTGAGAAACGCTTTCACCATCTACCTTCATAACAATACTGTTTTTCCGTATTTCCACAGCATACACATGCCATTGAGTTACATCATATTTTTTAATTACCTTAGGATATTGCTGATGTTTACCTAAGTCAACATTAGTAAGATTACCCCATAGATGAAAGTTTGCCTGGTACGTAGTAGTATTCTGCGTTGGCCAATGTTCTAACAAATCAATTTCTCCACTTATCCCATTGTCAGAACTTAGGGCCTTCAACCACATTGCAGGACGGCACTCCTTTGTTGCAGGAATCCTTGCACGAATTTCAAGTTTCCCATAACCAAAGGCTATAGCCTTAGGATTCGTCCAAATAGAAGATGAAGTAAAATTGCAACTCATATAATTCTGCTTCTTTAATTTGAGATGAAGAATCCCTTTCTTTTGATAAAGATTCTCCTCCCTAAAAAAGACATTATGACCTTTAAATTCTACAATATCAATACCCCATATTTCCTTATTCAAATGCTTTCCTGAAAAATTATCTTTAAAGCATGGACGACTTCCAAATGTTTGCGAAAAAGAAGAGTGGAATATTGCTATAGAAAACAATAAGAAAAGCAATCTAGTATTCATCATGGACTGCACTTAATAATTTACAATATTCTTTTTGGAACTTATCAAACGTAAATCTATCCTCATAAATTCTACGACTATATTTACACATTAAATTATATTTATCTTCACTAACAAGTTCCAAAGAATTTAGGTTTTCCACTAATCCAGCCCAATCATCCTTATCCAAGACTATTCCATTTTTCTCTCTTTCCACAATCTCTGCATTTCCACCAACACGACTACATATAATCGGACAGCCCATCATGGTGGCTTCTATCAGAGTGATTGGTAATCCTTCATGCCCTGAGAAAAGCATCATATAATCACACTCCTGCAAGAGATGATAAATATCTGATCGATAACCAAGACAATCAAAATGCGGATCATTTTTAGTCAGCTCCTGTAAAGCATCATAATTAGGACCAGTACCTGCAAAAAGAATTTTAATCTTATCACTTAATTTTCCCTTTAGATGTTCAACTATTTCGAGTTGTCTTTTTTGACCATTGATACGAGCAGGATAGAGTATCTTTACTACTCCACCATTATATGATTTGTGAGGTTTTGGATGAATATCCTCTACGCAATTATAAATCTTATGAATATTTTGCAACGGAACACCAAAGAACTGATGCAGGTTATTTACACCTTCATCTGATATAGCTACCACAGTCTTAGGCATGATAGACATTCTTCGATGGTCACTAAATACATTATGGTGTACATATACCAATTTAATATTCTGAAAGAAAACATAATTCAGCAACCAGAAGAAAGCCAAGAACTTTCTTTCATGCAATATCACAATGGAATTTCTAAACATAAAGGGGTTACGGAACTTCACGTATTCCTCCTTATGAATATCCAAATCCTTATGAACTTTCTCAAAAGGCACCGTACCGACTATCTTCGCATCATACTCATCCATAACAGCATGATGCACATCCATCAGCACCTTTTGCACTCCTGTAACCTTAAACAGTTCGGAGTTAAAAGAATATACTTTTCGTCTCATTTACGTTTTATTTTTTAGTTTTATCACCTTGGCTGGCACACCAGCAACCACAGAATTGTCTGGTACATCCTTTGTAACTACCGCCCCAGCAGCTATAGTTACATTATCTCCAATATTGATAGGAGCTAATATAATTGCACCAGTAGAAATATAGCAATTATCACCGATATTAACATGATAATCTGTAATATCAGGGGATTTCTTACCTATCAATACCAAAGGTAACATCTCGCAATTCCGACCAATCTTAGATCCTGGCAAAATATGCCGAAAGCCTCTATGCTGTAGATGAAACCCTGGTCCCACAGAATTCGGAGCTATAGATATAGCAAACTTCTTACAGTTTTTCCTATGTTTCAACCAATAATAAGTTTTCAGAATCTTATCCCAAGGCTGTTGATGTTTATTAGTATAATATTCCAAATAACGAAGAGTTCGCATATAAGAATACAAATCCCAATTTTCACCATAAGTAAATTTCGCAGCAATTGGATGTTTCATTCTATATGAAAGATAATCTGTTTTTATCCATTCCTGCAATTGTCTTTTGCTAGTTATCTTTACCCCCCCATATCAACTTCAGTCCACTCCATTGAATAGATTTTCAAAAGGGAGGAATGAATTGCATCACCATTATAATGAGAATTATAATATGCTTTTTGTTTTGACTTCATCTCTAAATTATCATGCTGAAGCATAGTCAGCAACTGTCGCTGCAAATCATCCACATCACCATTATTGAAAAGGAAACCTGTATTAGAAGGTTTGATAATCCCTTCAAAAAATGGAACATCACTTGCCAATACTGGAACTTGATAATAAAAAGCTAAAGACAAAACTCCGCTCTGAGTAGCCGAAATATATGGATAAACCACACACTGGGCATGCTGATACAAGTAAGATACCTCAGAATCCTTGATATAGCGATTGATAAATGTTACATTAGAATCATCTGTGACTCGCTCAAAACCGAGTTCTCCTCTACCTGCAACTACTAATTGATACTTCTTTTGGAGATCTGCACTTTTCATAAAAGCATGATAAAGAATTGAAATTTCCTTATAAGCTTCGATACGTCCAAAGAATAGAATATATGGTTTATCCAATCCTTTCAATTCTTCTGGCACATCATGTCCTTCAATAATTTCTTTCGAAACGAGTGAAGGAAAAGAATGGAACACTAACCTTTTATCAGGAAATTTCTTTTTAAGATTAGAATACTGCTCCATACTATTGGTAACAAGATATTTTGCATCTAAAAGATTTTCAGCCAAGCGCTTATAATTTATTCGTTGTCTTAGCATCTTATACCAAGCCTTTTTAGCTTCATGAGGCTCAAGATCATGAACCGTTGAAAGAACTACCACTCCCATACTCTCAAATTTGGATTGCATTCGCTTGGATGGAATACCATTGATGTAATGCACAATCTTTATCTGTCTTTCTGTACAGATTTTCAAAAGCAATGAATCATAAGAGGAACGATTTGTTAACAAACCAATCAACTTGTTTTTTGCAGAATTTGCCTGCTTGTAGAATACACTTTTCCCATGCAGTTCCTTCTTCACGTTCTTCTTAAAAAAATCATCCTCATAGTCGTGGAAGAAATACCAGACATCATCTTGTGGAGAAAATGTATTTACTATCTCACTTACATACGGTCCCATACCTGCGTACGAGGTCGTTGCTACTATCAATGTTCGTTTCATATTCGATTTAAATACTTGTCTAAAACTATTAATTCCTATTCATAGGAATATGATTAACGTACTCACAAACAACAGCGCATTTTTTAATAACCTAACAAATGCAACATATTCGTTGTCTTTTGCTTTATTTCTTTGTCACCATTTGATACAGTATAAGATGTCATTATAGAAGGATTGCACATTCCATCATTATGAATATCTGTAACTGCAATAAAGCAGTCTCCGTGTTGCCGATTTATTACATAAACTTGCTCCAATACTCCTGTTCTTGGATTTTTAACAATTAAAGGAAGGAGTCTATCTATATAAAATCTATCCAAGTCTTTGAAATGCTTGACAACAACAGAAGTTATTTTATCATTACCGACATCCAATCTCTTTGCTATAACTATAAGTTTCAGAATTTGAGGATTTGGCCTTATATCCTCCTTAACCCTTAAGGATTGAAATTGCTCTTCCACCTTATCTAATGCAAAACAAATTTGACGCATAGTCTTAGTAATAAAGAATCCATTATCAAAATACTCCTTGATTCTTTCCTCTCCTAATCCAGTTTCTTCAGAAATAAGTGCCAAAGCATATTTTTCCTTTTCTTCAGCTAAAGAGAATCGGAAAATATCCTTGTTGTAGAATTTGGACATATAACCATCATAATCAGCACATTCACCATAGAAATGATGAAATAGAGACTCAGTATTTTTCTCATGCATCACAAATACGACATTACTTACCCCAAATTTATTGCCAACAAGCGTATTGTTGATTGGCTGCACACTGCGATAGCCATAATCCATGTGAGCAGAAAAGACATTCATGATACGAAAGAGATGTGCAGGATCAAGCCTATCCATATCCTCTATCACTAGAACGACTCGCTTTCCATTTTTCTCCTGATAATCATTTATATTATCACGAATAATCTTAGTGATTATGTCATTCTCTTTTACCTTTGCACCTGGAAACAAGTTTAAACGAATTGGTTAACGGGTGTTAA
>ERZ1034913.1602-NODE-1602-length-13266-cov-3.067368_pt1 | contig 13266 bp, 10 predicted proteins | sample MGYA00520697_ERZ1034913 | MGnify/ENA primary metagenome ERZ1034913 (study PRJEB33766, sample SAMN09781786) | gut metagenome | biome: gut microbiome | host: Homo sapiens | place: Madagascar | study: EMG produced TPA metagenomics assembly of the PRJNA485056 data...
CAATATGCTGGCAAAAGACGCATTCAGCTCGAACGATGAGGCAATCGCCTTTGTTGAGCAGCTTAATAAGCAATTTAAAATCTCTGGCGCTAGTGTACAAGAGGCCAGCGCTGCGATGTACCAATTAACGCAAGCAATGGCGGCAGGCAAGTTACAGGGCGACGAGTTCCACTCTATCATGGAAAATGCGCCGTTATTGGCTCAATCTATTGCGAGTGAAATGGGGCTTACCGTAGGCCAATTAAAAGAAATGAGCTCGCAAGGCCTTATTACTGCTGACATTATTAAGAATGCTCTATTTAATAGTGCAGAGGAAACAAACGCAAAATTAGCAGAAATTCCTATGACATTCGCAGAGGTAGGGCAATCTATTCAGAATGAGCTTATACAAGCCTTTCAGCCTGTACTCGAACAGATTTCTACTATTCCACAGAGCGGCGAGTTCCAAGCGTTGAGCGAGGGCGTAGGCGTAGCAATCAGAGGCATGGCAGTAGCTGCGCAAGGCTCTATAGGTTTAATTAGTGCAGCATTCGCAGGCTTACGAATTGCTATATCCACGATCACACAGACAGTAGCAAGCTTTGGCTCATTGTTTATAACTACTATGCCAAGAGTGAGCGCAGCTGTTTTGGCCGTAGTGGTAGCATTTACCACTTATAGAGCAGCAGTTGCCTTATGTAATGCTCAAACGGCTGCTTTGACTGTCAAAGTGGTAGCGTTACGAGTGGCAGAGGTAGCCTCGGCTACAGCTACGAGAGTACATGCGGCTGCTATCGTAGTATTAAGAGCTGCCATGGCTGGTACGGCTGCAATATCGGCAGCACTAACAGCGGTATTGGTTGCTGTTAGAGGTGGCTATCTTGCTGCGCAAGGCGGTGCGTTGGCATTGGCAGCGGCTCAAAGGGTTGTAAATCTTGTTATGAGAGCCAACCCTGTAGGTTTATTGATTTCTGTACTTGTAACATTGGTTACTGTATTCGCTACAGCGGCAGCAGCAGGCAACGGCTTTGGTAGTACATTGAGCTCGGTATTCTCTACTATCGTACATACGGCTGTATGGGGCGTGAACAAGATTATCGACGCATTGAACTGGCTCATCGCTAAACTTAATAGCGTAGGCGATAAAGTTGCCAAATTCTTTGGCGGCACATTTACCGCTATCGCACAGGTTGACACTATCAGCGCCGATACAGCGCAGGACATTGTAAATACTGCTGGCGATATGGCCTCGCAAGTATTTAGTGGCTTATCCGCTGGCGGTGGTGATACTGACCTCGAGAAAGAGGCCAAACAAACGCACGAAAAAATCTTGCAATCATACCTTGAAATGCTAGGGAATAAGCAGGAATTGCTAGAGCTCGAGTATAAAAAGGAACTTGATGAGCTTGATAAATCAAAAGCAGCCAATGCTAACTATCAAAAAGACCTCGAGTTACTAAATGCTGTGTACGCTGATAAACGTATTAAAGCTAAACAAGAGGAAATGACAAAGCTCAGAGAAATCGAGAACAATATCAGAGATATGCGAAAAGATTTCGAGCTAAACCTAGCAGTCAAAGACAGCACAGGGCAAGCCTCGCCTATGGTGCAATTTACCAAAGAATACACCGACGCAATCGACGCTATCGGTGATAAATGGGATAAATACGCCGATGATTTCGTTCAAATGGACAAAATGCAGCAGCAGCATTTCATTGATACATTGAAAGAGCGAGGCATTCTGTTCGAGGAAGTCGAAGAGGGGCGTATTACCTTTGAACGCCAAAAAACAGAGGAATTGCTCGCAGTTCATCGTGAATATAGCGACAAATACCTCGAATTACAGCGTACAATGGCCGAGGAAAAATGGAATATTGACGAGGCTATGCGTACACAGGACTTTGAGGCGTTGCAGTCGGCACTAGACGCTGAATATGTAGCTACTCAGCAGAGCTATGATCTACGCAAGGAATTGTTAAGCGAATACCAGCAAGCCGTAATGGATAGCCACTTGAACACGCAACAGCTTTTATGGGATACAGCAAGCGCTGGCATTGATAAATTGCAAGAGGGTATATCTGGCCTCTTACAAGGCACAATGACAATAACGCAGGCTTTCCAAAATATGGGTAAGGCTATTCTTAAAACAATAGCCGATAGCGTGGCTCAATGGATAGCAGCTCAAATCAAGCAGGCTGTGCTCGGCAGAATGCTACAGTCGCAACAAACTGCGGCAAGTGTAGCAGCAGCACAGGCTCAACTACCTGCATGGAGCTCACTCGCTCAACAGGTAAGTATGGCGACATTCGGCGCAAGTGCTGCAGCTGGTTTAGCTGCTTGGAGTAGTAGCACAGCGGCAGGCGTAGCACAAGCAACAGCACTCGGCGCAGCTGGTAGCTTTGGCGGTAGTTTTGGCGCTGCATTTAGTGCTAAGAGCATGCCAGCACTCGCAGAGGGTGGCCTTGCATACGGTACCACAATAGCCCAAATCGGTGAGGGTAAGTATCAAGAGGCTGTATTGCCTTTATCTGATACAGTATTCGACAGATTAGGCGAGGGCATTAATCGCTCTAATGGTGGCATGGGTGCAGGCGGCGGCATTACGCTCAACGTGAGCGCTATCGACGCCGAGAGCTTTGGCTCGTTCCTCGAAACACGAGGCGGCCGAGCTTTGCGTCAATTCCTTGTAAATCAAGATAGAGAATTTATCGGAACAGAGGGAACTTGGTAATATGGCAGAAATAATGAAATTTCCTAGTATCATGTCTTTGGCTTGGAAATCTCAAAAAGTTCAGAAATGGGATACCAAAACAAAGACCTCTGGCTCTGGTAAGGTGCGCACCATGACAAACTGGAAATATCCACAATATACTATTTCCACAGAGTTCGAGGTGCTGACACCTACACAATATAAGGAACTTATGGGCTTTTATTCTAAAACTAAAGGGGGTACAGTTCCTTTCTTGTGGTTAGATCCAGAGGATAACGCCGAGAAAGGCATACAGCTCGGTACTGGCTCAATGGGTTCATGGCAAGCCGTGCGAAAGTTCGGTGATTTCCTAGAGCCTGTATATCACATTGAAAACCTTAAATTATACGCTAATGGCTCACCTATTCGAGCTGTTAGCGATAAAGGCGTGATTAAGCTGACAGCAGGCCAGACAGTTGCGCCGAATGCAGTAATTACAGCCGATTATACTTATTATTGGCTCGTAAGGTTCAGCGGTGATATGACAGCCGAGTATATCTTTACAAACGTATATAAGTCTAAATCATTCAAGTTAGTATCAACTCGATAGGGGGCAATTATGAAAGAGGTAAATGAGGTATTACGAAATCACCTCAATAATGATAAATATTTCATGAGCTGCGATCTATACGAGTTGCGCTTGCGTAGTGGTGTTACTTACTACTGGGCTGATAGCGACGCCGATGTATCATATAACGGCCAAATCTACAAAAGCGACGGCCCTATTATCGTAAGGGATAAGATAGCCACTAATAGCACGGTGAGCGTTGATAAAATGACGGTTAGCATATCCACGAATGAGCAGGATAAAATAGGCGGCGTTCCTATCATGGCTGTAGCTCACAATGGTGGCTTTGACGGCGCTCAAATGACGCTAAAACGAGCATTCTTTGATGATAACTACACCATTATAGGGGTTGTAGGGTTATTTACAGGCTTATGTGAGGTTACGCAAGGCGGCGGCCTCACATTAAAGCTCAATGTAAAATCAATCGTGCAAAAGCTCAATATTGAATATCCAAACCGCCGATATTATCCGCAATGCCCTTTTAGCGTGTACTCAAAAGAGTGCGGCGTGGATATAAGCAAGTTCAGAAAAAGCGGCAAGGTTACTGCGCTAGGCTCTGGCCCTAATTCCATACGAATTGACATACCATTTACAAATGGCTATTACACGGCTGGCGGTATAGATTGGGTTACTGGCCCATTGGCTGGGCAATCTACACAGATATTGCAAAGCAATGACGGCGTTATTCTGTATATGAGTGCTCTCGAGGTAAGCCCAAGAGTTGGAGACCAATTTTATATATACGCTGGCTGTAATAAGACACCAGAGGAATGCAAAAATAAATTTAATAATTGGAACAAAAACAGGGCTACGCCTTATGTACCACTAAAGGAGAGCATACGATGAATACATTAACAACTGGCGAAAAGATAGCGAAAGCAGCTACTGCATGGCTAGGCACACCATACGCCAATAATTCAATGGTAAAAGGTGCTGGCGTCGATTGCTCTTATTTATTAGTGGCTGCACTCGTAGATAGTGGCCTCATGAAAGCTGACCGCTTGCAGATTGAAAACTACTCGAACGAGTGGCATTTACACCACTCAGAGGAAAAGTACTTGAAATATGTGCAACAGGTAGCCGACGAGGTGAAAGAGGGTGCACCGCTTGAAATTGGCGATTTTTTACTATATCAATACGGCCGATGTATCTCACACGGCGCTATTTATATAGGCAAAGGGCTAGTAATTCATGCTTTCGTAGATTATGGCGTGATTATATCCAAGCTCGACGATGTGCTCTTTTACGATAAGAAAGGCCGCTCACGATTGAGGGCAGTATATAGATATAGAGAGGGGCGTGAATAATGGGCTTTTTATTTCACAGAGGCAAAAATACAACTAGCCGAGCCGATATGATCGCCGATTTTCAAATAAATACAGCCTCATATGGTGAGGTGGTTCCAGAGATACTGGGTACGACTCGAGTAAGTGGTAATATCATCGATTATGAAGATTTCACAGCTCATGAACATAAAACCACTACACGCACAGGCAAAGGCGGCGGCTCTAAGCACACCGATATAAGCTACACTTACACAGTAGCGGCAGCTATTGCATTATGTGAGGGGCCTATCGCTGGTATTGGTAAGGTGTGGAAAGATAAAGAGGTATATCAATACCCAAATGAAAATATCCAGCTTACCTTATTCAATGGAGCAGTAGCCCAAGCGCCTTGGCCTTATATGACCTCTAAGCACCCAGACAAGGCACTACCTTATAGCGGCCTTGCTTATATGGCTGGCGTTGTTGATTTAGGCGACAGAGGCAGCTTACCTCAATATAATTTTGAGGTATATGGCAAGTTACGAGATACAGGCGACGGCGTGGACGTAAACCCAGCCGACTATATCGAGCATGTGCTGCAATCAGTTGGCGCCGATGTACAAATCGAGGGCATTGAGAACTTTCGAGCTTACTGTAAGGCGGCTGATATTCTTATCAGTACACCACCTGCGCAAAAGAGTGCTAAGGCTCAACAGATTATTAATGATATAGCCGAGATTACTAACAGCCTTGTATTTTGGAGTACTGACCGCCTTAAAATCGTACCTTTAGCAGATAAGCCAATAGGTACATGGACACCTGCGAACCAAATTCAATATGACCTCACGGCAGATGATTTTATCGCAGGCACAGACGGCCAGCTTATTTTGTATAAGCGTAAAGATACAAGTGAGGCATACAATGAGGCAACAGTCGAGTTCATTAATCGAGCGAATAGCTACGAGAAAGAAACAGTATCTTTTGAGGTGGTTGCCGATGTACAACGCAACGGCCTCAAACCAGCCTCAAAGAAAACGGCTCACTACCTATATACAAAGGCTAGGGCTCAATACTACGCCGAACAGCTGGCTATGAAACGCTTATATGCTAAAACTCAATACACATTTAGGCTAGATTGGGCTTTCTGTACTCTCGAGGTAGGTGATTTAGTAACGCTTACCGATGAGGCCTGCCAATTAAATAAGCAGATTGTAGTTATTACAGCAGTCAATGAGGCAGCAGACGGCCAGCTCGAATTTACAGCCGAGGGCAAGCCTGCTGGTACATATGCACCTGCTCGCTATGATGTACACGAAAACGAGCGGCCTTTTGTTGATTACAACCAAGAGGCGCCAAGCGTCAACGATGTGGCAATCTTCCAAACTGTTGGCGATGTAGGCGGTAATCATGTATTTATTGGCGTCAATGCGCCAGCTGGTTGGGGTGGCTGCTCTGTATGGTTATCTGATAATGATCAGAACTATAGCCGTATTGGTTCCATTACGCAACAGGCTCGCATGGGCCGCACTCGATTGGCATTCAATGAAACAGCGAACGCCTGCGAGGTTACTCTCAATCAAGGCATGCTCAAAGGCGGCACACATATAGACGCAGAGCGAGCGAATACGCTTTGTTGGGTAAATGGTGAGGCTCTAAGCTATGAGGGTGCTAACATGGCCCCTAATAATCAATTTTCATTGACTGGCCTCGTGCGTGGGCAATATGGCACTAATGCAATTAGTCATAACGCTGGCGAGCGGTTTATTCGTGTAGATGAGGCGCTTTTCCGTTATCCTTATCGCAAAGAGGATATAGGCAAAACAATATACCTAAAATTCACATCATCGAACATATTCGGAACGAATGAGCAAGGGCTCGACGAGGTACATGCTTATCCGTACACCTTAACGCCGTACTTTATTCCAGAGGTTACAGACCTCACGCTATACACTAAATACTATGAAATCACTAATAGGGTTAAGTCATTCGATGTGGTAGCAGAGTTTAATGTGCCACATATCAACAGCCTTGATACTGTGGAAATCTGGTATAGAGAGCCTAGCGGTACATGGAAATATGGCGGCTCTGGTGAGGGGCAAGTCATTATAAGCGGCTGCGAATTAGGCCACACTTACGAGGTTAAAGCCGTAGCCAAAGACACTCACGGAAACACCTCGCAGGGCGTATCTAAGAGCATTACTGTAGAGCTAAAGAGTGAAATTCCGAATAAGCCTCTCGGCTTTTCAATCTCATTCAGCGATATGGCGCATTTCAACTGGCTCGAGGTACGCAATGCTGATGTAGATTATTACGAGCTACGCCTTGACCTTAACGCAGGACAAAATGACGGCTTAATCGGCCGCAGTAATAACACTACCTATAGTGGCACGCTGCGCAATCGTACTGGTAAGGTTTACTTGTATGCTCATAACCCAGCTAAAGGCTATGGAGCGCCTGCTGAATTGACTTATAACGTGCCTTTGCCTAAAACGCCTAGTAATGTAAAGGCAACTGGCAATATCAATGGTATAGGCGTTACGTTTGAGGCCATTCCTGCGAACTGTAAGGGCGCTAATGTATATGTGGATAGTAAAGTGTATTTCACTACTACAAACGCTTTAACTATTCCTTTAGACGCTGGCGTCTACAATGTAAAAGTGGCTTACGTTGATATATTTGGCGAGGGGCCTGCGAGTGAGGCTGTCATGGTTACAGTTAGAGCTAAGATTGATAAAGCCCTACTCGATATGGAAAGCCTAGGCCTTGCTGCTATGGATAAGGCTATTAATGATCTAAAGGGTGAGGTTGGCACAGTTAAGACTAGCGTCAACGGCTTTGAAAGTAAATTAATAGACCAAGCGAATGCATTCCAGCGCTCGGTAAGTGATTTGAATAGTAATGTAAACTCTCAAATTACCCAGATTTCTAATGGTATTGAGCTAAAAGTTACAAATGCACTCAATAATCTTGACGGCGCCGCACTTGTAAGCCGTATCAATCTAAGCCCAGCAGGCACACGCATAGACGGCAAGCTCTTACACGTTACTGGTGAGGCGTTATTTGATAATAATATTATCGCAAAAGGAATGATACAGGCTGGGGCTGTTAGCGCCGATAAAATTCAAGTAGATAGCCTATCATCTATCACGGCGAATGTAGGCGACTTAAAGGGCGGCTCTATCACAGGCGGCACCTTTAAGAACTCAAATGGCTCATTCAGTATTGACCAGAATGGCAATATCGTAGGGGCTAACATTACAGCCTCACGCATTGACGCAAGCTCTATTTTCCAATCTGGATATAAAATCAAGAACATTGATGTGCAGGTGTACAAAGTACGGCATGGCGATTATTGCCCTATTCCTAGCGGCTTTACAGAGTCTCAATGTACTTTTGTACCAGTTGGCTATATTCAGACTGAAAGCTATTGCAAAGCTAGCAACAGCGGCAGGCCTTACATTCCACCTTTAACAGATGACGGCTTAACAGCTACAGGCGAGCGCATTTCGTTTGATAGATTTAATCAGCAAAAAAGGCGCTGGGTTGGTACATGCGATATATACCTAAGAACTAACCGCACGCATAAGGTAAATATCGGCATTAAAGGAAAACGCCAAGCCATTGCAGAAAGTCGCTATTTAGATATGGCAACCTCCGGCAGCGACGGCGGCGTTCAAGGGTTTAACGATGTAGAATGCTATTCCTACGGCGAAGTATATATATTAGTAATTGCCAAACAGTAAAGGGGGCTGATGTATGGTAAAACACGATTTCACTATCCACGCTGGCCAAGATTTCAATATCAATTATGTAGTGCCAGAGGATAGCGACAGAGTACTCACAGGGTTTAAAGGGGTATGCAAGGTTAGAAAAAGAGCCGATGAGGGCGTTATATTTGAGCTCAATGCAGAGGTAGGCGAGAAATACGTTACATTCTCATTGAGTGGCGCTACATCGGCGGCCAAGAAAGTAAACGGCAAAGACTTTGTATATGACGCCTTTATTTACAACGATAGCGAGCATATCAAGCTCGGCTATGGCAAAATTTTATTTATTCAAGATATTTCAATGCATGACTAGGAGGTACGATCATGGCAGATAACACCTTACTATTAAAATTTGATACAGATACAACCCTTAAACTGCTCGAGGGTCTAAAAGGCCCTAAAGGTGATAAGGGCGAGGACGGCCAACGTGGTGAGCGTGGCGAACAGGGCGAGCAAGGCCCTAGAGGCCCAAAAGGTGAGGCTGGGAGTGCTGAAAATGCAGCTTTAGAATTAAAGAAAATCGGTATTTATCTACCAGATAACTCGGTAGATACTGTATTGACTGCATTAATTAAAAATGCACATTCCGCTATTTCGTTTGTGCCTAAGCCTTTAGGCTTTGAGCAACCTGCAGCAGGTGCTACTTATATAGACTTTACAGGTGAGCCTCATTTCAAGTTATCCATTAATGGTGGTGAGAAACGAGAGTTTCAATCTGATAATATGCGAGTGGCAATCGATAGCACCATGAAAGGCACTATTAAGGTTGATTACTACGACCTAGTGGATAATTTAGAAAGTACTCATCAAATTGCCATTACAACTAAAGAGACTGCCGTGATTGAGCCTAGCGTGAATATGGGAGCGTTTGTGCGTGAGGTTCCTTTGTACTCAAATTCATATAATAATAAAATGCTCGGCGGTACAGCTAAGATATACGTTAACGGTATATTGATAGTTCCTACTTTGTTTAAATTATCAGCCTTTGCAAAAGAGCAGGCTTTGCTAGATTGCATTAATAACTCAACAAATAGAACTTTGCACGATACAGTAGAGGTGAATTTTACAGGGTTAAGTAAAGATGACGCACCGTTTGGCGTTATGGACAACAATATCACAAACATGGACAGCTATACAAATTTCCTAAACACTTTAATAATTAAAGTGAATAAATCTCAAATCGCTACACCATACACAATGGACGTAGGAAAATCTGACAATATCCAATTTGTAGGTAGTGAGGACAAGAAAATCAAAATAAATAATTCTGAATTAATCACAATGAAAGATGAAGATACTACTTATACTTACTCATTCGCTACTGGCAAGATTACAAGTAGCGATTAATCTATTCATAATAGGCACAATGTAAGGGGAAACAATGCAAGCAATAACAGATTTCTTGTGCGAGGCGTGGCGAATGCTTACAGAGTCATTCGCTGTGAAAGCCTTGCTCGCAGTAGTGGCAGAGGTTGGAATATATATGCTTGGCTTGAAACATGTGCAAGTGCTAGGGATATTCATTATACTGGTATTCCTAGACCTTATCACACGCTGGGCAGCGATTAGCTATCAAATGCTTATTGATTTGGGTGCCAACCCAAACAATATCAGCGGTTATGATAAATATATCGCCATTCCTGCTGCATGGGGTAAAGGTTTAATTAATTCAAAGCATATGCGCAAGCCATTCGTTACAAAAGTACTCACTTACTGCCTAGCAACTGCTGGGGCGTGGTGCTTTGATTTTATGGCTGGACAATATGCTTTTGCTGTCAATGTAGTGTGGCTATATCTCGGCTCGGTTGAGTTCCTAAGTATTCTCGAGAATATGAGAGACGGCGGAAACAGTACAATCGCTGGGCTGCTCGATGTGGTACATTCTAAAATTGAAATGATTTTAAAAAAATAAAGGTGTATGGCTGCATTCAATAGGGTGCAGCCTTTTAATTTGGGGGTAAATACTATGAAAATTGGCGAATATTTCGACGATTACGAATTTTCTTGCAACTGTGAGCGTCATGAGGTAGATGAAAACGGCCATAATGTGCTAGATCACATTATCGATAAAAGACTCGTTGACTTATTGGACGCTATCCGTGAACGCTTGGGCGTTCCTGTTACTATTAATAGTGGCTATCGTTGCCCTGAACATAATGCAGAGGTTGGCGGCGTGCCTAATTCCTACCATACGCAAGGCTTGGCGGCTGATATCACCTACGACGGCATTGATGTAGATTATCTCGCTCAAATTGCCGAAGAATGCGGCGCCGACGGCATTGGTAAATATTACTATCAAGATTTCGTACATGTTGATGTACGAGGATATGCAGCACGCTGGAGTGATATGGACTAAATAGGGGGCTAGATATGTATGAGAAATGTAAGACATACCTCGAAACGCTTAAATCGTATATTACTATTAAGCGGCTTATTGTTGGCGCTTTGTGTGTGCTTATGCTCTACGGCATTGGCAGCCTCGCAAGAGGCTATTTCACAGCCAGAGCCAACTATCAGCGTGCCATTGAGCGACTGGAACAAACTCAAAGGGCACTTGATGACAGCCGACGCCTCAATCGAGAACTCAACAAAATCATTGGAACAAGCCAACAACTTAACCATGACGCAGGCGACAGAATTAAAAGAATTGAGGGTTATCAACAGCGAGAGAGCGAAAGCATTGAGCGAATTGAGAGCAATCAACGAGAAACAGGGGCAAGAGTTAGCGAAAGCCTCGAACAAAATAACAGAGCAAGAGGAGAAATTAAATCAAGCCTCGAGCTCATTAAACGAATTGAAGAACGAAATCAAAAACAATAGACGAACAGAGCAACGCTTACGGCGTCAACGTGATACATGGGCCGCTGGTGGTGTGATTGGTTTTCTAATCGGTGCAGCTGGCGCCATTCGATGAAATCGAGGTGATCCATAATCTACCTACTATGTGAGGGCGGACACATAGGCAACGTGTTCCATATTGGAACGAGTTGCAACCTGTTTTCTTGATAATAAAATAGGCCTATCGTGGTTAGTAGATACTAGCACGATAGGCCTTATTTTTTGTTTATAGAGCTTTTCTTTATACTGAATACATTGTATTATGACTAACATATCGTATATAATACATTATATACTTTAAAAGCTGAAAGGCATAACTAAAGTAATAGGGTAGGCGGTAGAATATATATAAAAGTGGTTCGCTTTATGGTATATATTGCCCACCAATACTTTAAAATGCGAACCAGTAGCGCATTGAGTGTTAAATGCTGGTAATTCATTCTTATAATTAAATACGATTTCTACCCTATCACTATAGATAGTAACGCTCTTAATGAATGTATCAAGAATACGAGAGCGGCCTGCTTTGGTGGTAGGGTTTTCTTTTGCCATTCGCTCGAGAAAATACTCGATATGATCCGCTGTAAATTTGATAGGTATAAGAGCGCTTTCATGGTTCGCTTTTTGCTCTAATAGGTTGTTACGTTCGCTCTCGAGGTTTTCTATTTCACCCTTTAGGCGTTCAGTAATAAAACCTTGCTTAATGGCACTCATGCAGTTATTTAATTCTGTATCAATGGCCTTGATTTTGTTATTTATGCCCTGTATGGCGATTTTTGCCTCTTGGGTAACATTACTATAGCTAGACATAACTAAATCGGCTATACGAGCGATAATTTGAGGCTCATTTAAGATATTAAGAGTTTTATTTATCACTAAATCTTCGAGATCGTCTCTGCGAATATTTGGCGCTGTGCAAGTGTGGTATTTTCGGCGGTTAGTACACACATAATAATGGTGCTTTTCTTTATTTCTCGATGTAGCTGTAGAGCCCATATAATGGCCGCCACATTCACCACAAATGAGCTTACCGCATAAGTTATACATTTCAGAGCGTCGCCCTTTATTCTTTGTGCGTGTAGGCATGACTTGCTGTACCTCATCAAATACCTTTTTCGGAATAATAGGGGGTATTGAGTTTTCTATGCGAATGTCTCCCCATGAGTACACGCCTATATATTTTTCGTTTGATAGTATGGTTTTGATTACACTTTGCGAAATCTTACGGCCTCGCTTTGTTGTATATCCTTTACTATGCAAAATAGCCTCAATTTTAGCCATAGAGTACTGTTTGATGTATAAGTCATATATTAACCTTACCGCCTTGGCCTCGTGAGCATTCACGGCCAAATGGTGGCTTTCTGTTAGATCATAACCAAGCGGAATGGCTGAGCCGTTCATTTTGCCTTTAAGTGCGTTTTCTGTCATGCCACGTTTTACCTTTTGAGAGAGCTCGACAGAGTAGTACTCAGCCATACCCTCGAGCATACTCTCGAGAATAATGCCAGCAGGCTCATTAGTGATATTTTCCTTTGCGCTCAATACTCTCACACCATTACGGCGTAATATGCCCTTGTATTTGGCACTATCCTCACGGCTACGGCTGAACCTATCGAGCTGATACACGATAACATAATTAAATGACTGATGAGCACTATCTCGTATCATCTGTAGGAACTCTGGGCGGTTATCAGTACGAGCTGAGAGGGCTCTATCTGTATATATCTTAGTAATTAATATACCCTCACGCTGGGCGTACTCGGTGCACTCTCTTATTTGGCCCTCTATTGAGGCCTCTCTTTGCTTATCGCTTGAATATCTGGCGTATATAACGCCTGTTTGTAAATCTTTATTTTTCATTGTGTGATATTCCTTTCGGTGATATAATTAACGTAGTAATAATAATAAAATTCATATCTCACTATAAAAAACCGCCTAGGCCGCTATCTATGGCGGTTTTTTATTTTACCTACAAATAAAGCCCCTTGATAGGGGCTCTTTTTTTTATTTCTTGCTTTTATTGTATTTAGCTGTAGCCTCGGCCATTTTGCCACTTTGCACAGCGAAATTATAAGCATATACAGCTGTTTTGTATTCGTC
>ERZ1034913.1604-NODE-1604-length-13262-cov-60.829409_pt1 | contig 13262 bp, 10 predicted proteins | sample MGYA00520697_ERZ1034913 | MGnify/ENA primary metagenome ERZ1034913 (study PRJEB33766, sample SAMN09781786) | gut metagenome | biome: gut microbiome | host: Homo sapiens | place: Madagascar | study: EMG produced TPA metagenomics assembly of the PRJNA485056 data...
TTTCTAAACTACCTATGCGGCAGTTAACCCGATGCCGGAGCGGAAAAAGAATCCGACAGCACGTGCGCTTATACATCTTTCTCCCACTTTAACCCAAATTTATTCCTGCTTTGAAATATATTGATTTAATCGCATTTTTCAAACGCCGTAAAAATTTGGGTTAAAATTCCGGAACGGTTCTGTTATTACTTAAACCATAGGTTCCGCATTCTGTCAAGGCATATTCTTCTTCTACCCGCTTTTTTATAAAAAGGCTAAATGTTCCTCCGCGGGAAAGGCTTTTCATCTGTATGTACGGCAATCTGACAGATTTTCTCTTTCCTTGCAGAAGCCGGGCAGCCTCTTCAATCGTTACTCCCGGATGTCTTTTTGCATAGCGTTTCGCTTTTACCCGGATTGAGCCCTCAGGCTGGTACCTGCTATATATGGCATAAGTTTTTCTTTCCTGTACTTTTCTTTCCGGCACTTTCCTTATGCTTGTACAGTGCACATAATCAAGGAGGCGTCCCAGTACTTTGGACAGGTTGAGTCTTTCCAACTCTTGTGCTTCCGCAAAGACACGGATTTTTTCTCCCAGACCTGTTTCCCTGTATTCGGGAAATGAAACGGCATAGGGGTTATGTCCGCTTTTATTTTTTTCATCTGCAAAAGCAATATGGAGCTGGGTAAACACTTTGCTCCAAAGGAAGGCAAGCGATACTTCCGCACACGGGAGCAAGGTGATTTCCTGATAGTATTCCATGGCTTATTCCTTTTCGCTCTGACCAAAAACACCGCCGCGGACGAGAACAGCCATGACATAGTTTTTGTCATTTTCATCGTCCGGTTCACTGCCGGTTGACCACTGATCAAACAGGGTATAAAAATCTTTTTTCTCTTTTGGTGTGCGGTAGGCTTTCCCCAGAGTAGTAACCGCGCCATAGGGTTCAATGGCAATCGGTATCCGTCTGCCCTCTTCCTGGGGATACCAAGTGTCGACGGTTCTGATGGCATTGCTGAGTTTCTGTGAATGCATAGCTGCCGTACCGTCCACATGGTAAAGAACCTTGCTCTTCTTGCCTTTTCCTTTATCAAGAATCAGTTCTTCGCTGGGATAAATTTCCTGTCCTTTTCCCATAAGTGCGAAGGCTTCCACTTCGATCAGAAGGGATGACCTCTTTCCACAGAGAGTTTCGGCAATAAAAGATGCCAATTCTTCCACTTTTTCACGATTCTTATCAAAATCCTTCAAGCTGAAATCATAAATATTAAATATCCATTTTTTATTTTCTTCTTTTATGGATACAATGACCTCCGCTTTTTCCGCCCCTACACGATTTCTCCAAAGGAAGCGTCCATTGGCTATATTCATCGCATAACGGGCTGACAGCTCTTTAAATCCGTTCTGCTCAATAAATTTCTTTCCTATTTCTTCTATCTTTTTATGATGAGTTTCGTTATTGCATGCAGAAGGATGCTCTACACCGGAAAGGACTTTGATTGTAAAGGATAATTTCAATGTGTCATCGTTTAAAGAAATAGAAGCACTGTCTACGGTCTGCAGATTTGCTTTTTCCACTTCCGCATTCAATTTCATGGGATCATTTTTTACACTATCCTTCAATCGGTTGGAAATGGTTCCTCTTACAGATTTTTCTACCAGCATAACGGGACGGGCTGTTTCATTTCTTTTTTCCCAGGTTGTTCCATACATATAGCCATCCGATAAAACAAGTTTCTTTTCAAAAGAAAGTACAGATGCCAGATTTGATTCTTTTTTCGCCATTTTCATTTCCTCCTGATCATTCCTTATTTTTACAAAGATATAATTGATTGGTTTCTTCATAGGCATAGTGCCACATCATTTCATCTATGTCACGGAACCGATGAGCCATCTTAAATTCACCAAGGGTGACTATGCTTTCTGCAAATCGATGGGGCGTATCCGGATCCCGCTGATTTTTTACTTTCCCCAGCGGAGACAATCCTTTAAATCCTACAGCAAGCGGCGCAATCCATCCGGCCGCCGCCTTTTCGTATTTCCAGCCTGTTACCTTACCGGATTCATCTTTTTCTGCCATCTGATGTACTTTCAGATAGTGAAGCAGCCTGTCCAGACTGTCTTTTCCTTCCAGCTCTTTCGCTTCCATGAGATCCCTGCGTTCAATAGGTATATAACCGGGCATAAGGGTGGAAATCACTTTCCTAACTGATATAGGATTGTCTTCATTTATACGCATGACTTGGATTTTTCTAATATCCAGTATGTCTCCCCCCGCCATTTTCATCCGGGGCAATATTTCCTTTACTGCCTGTTCCAATAATTCCATGTTATTCCCATCTACCTTTTGGGCCTCTATCAGAAGGGATACGGAAAGATGGATTCTCGCATCTTCAATAAATGACGGTCTTTCCCCTTTTTCATTAAGTGGATTTGCCGTTCCTACAAGAGAATTTACATAGTCTCCGGGGCCCTTATAAATCTGCAGATTCGTCTTGTGATATGATACCGCTGTTTTTACAAGTCGTATCCCCTCCAGAGCCGGCTCCCTCCTTTCTCCCAACTTTCGTTCCAGTGTATGGACTGCGCCGAGCCATGCTGTCATAGCAGGTACTCCGATGGTTAAGGTACTGCTCATGGCATTGGCATTATGAATCCGCAGATGGGATATAAGCAGATATGCTTTCATGACAAACTTCTCACCTCCTCCATAAGCACTTTTATCATTGCGTGCCGGATATGTTTCATTTCCTCCTCGCCCAATGATACACGCTGTTCTTTTTTGATCCTTCTATATTTGTAAATAAACCATTTTGCAAAATACTTCCCTGTTTCCTTTGCCCATTCATCTGTCCGTTCCTCTCTATATTGTTCATCAAGCCATATTTTCTGGATCTGCGGCAGATTAAGGAACTCTTCGCCATTGCTCCAGCCGGCAGGCTCTTCCCGTAAACGATAACAGGACTGCAGTATGACATCAATCAGATCACAGACCAGTGCTTCCCTCTTATTCCGAATTTCCGTATTATTCCGTTCCATGAGAAACAACTCATGCAGATTTCGGAACAGGAAGAAATAGGCCCGGTATGGCACTGTTTCCTCAAGGAAATTACGGTGGGGGCGACGTATTTCTTCCCCTTCCACCAGAGCCGGCATAGACATGAGCAGATCCGCTTTTCCCGCTACCCGTGCATTAAAGGCGCTGATATTCTGCGCTTTCGTTCCCCCAAAGCCGATGACTGTCCTCTCCATGATTTCATCACATGCATTCCCATAAAACTCGCTTTTCTCATTACGGCAGTCAAACCTGTGCTGCCTCATATTCCTGCTTCTGCCGTTCAGCACTTGCAGAAGGCTTGAGGACGGCAATACGGTCAACAGATGATACGTCCCTTCTCCGGCAGGAAAGTAAATCTGCCGCAGCCTTCCGTCCGTCGCTGCCGGATCGGCAGTCGCCATCATGCGTTCCACTTCCTGTCTCATTGTATCGAAGGATACGCCCAAAGATTCTACTTCTCTCCTAACGTTTTCATCATTTTCATAGATATGCTTCCATAATGGTCTTCCGTCATCCAATGCATAAAGCAGTAATTTCGCTGCGCCCATGTAAGCGGCAGAAGAATATACGATATCCGTTTCACAGTCCACATTTTCCGTCAGTACATAGGCATTTTGTCCCGCTTTATTTTTTCTCTGCAAATACACTTTCACATCGGGATGGGTGAATTTCCCGACATGTGTCGCCATATCGCATTTGGAAAGCAAAGAAACCGTATCCGCCAGCCACTTCTGCGGCGTTTTCTTTTTCCCTGCAGCCGCTTCCGATATGTACGCTGTCAACCCGCTCAAAATCATCCCTCCTGTCTATTTTCTTCCGTTAACTTGAACATACCTAACTGATCTGAATATTTCCATTCATCCACTGTACTGGATCTCCCGTAGGGTATAGTGATTTCTCCATATCTGCAGGAAATCTCATTCATCTGCACATCCTGCGGCACATCACTTGTATCTGATACGTACCGCCTCAAGGCAGCTTCATAATCACGAATAAGCCATAACCGTCCCTCCATTCCCTCTGTCATACCACTGTAGTCGGTAATTCCTACACTATCTGAAAGCAAAGTCTTCTCCTTTCCCTCATACACAAGAAATTTTCGTACCCCCTCCTCATACACCGCGCAGGCCTTGATTTCTTCCCCATAGCTTTCACGGAAGCGGCTGCAGCCTTGCGGAAGTGCCGTCATCCACCAGTATTCTTCCATCCATCCGTGCATACACTGCGGCCCGCAATCTCCCTTGCAGTTAAAATCCATCATGCTCGCATGTTCCAGATCAGAGAGTTTTGAGAAATATTTTTTATCATCCGGACAGAATTGCTCCTTATCCAACATTTCCGGTTTTAAAATTCTCGGTACCGCATCAATCCTTCTGCCCAACTCCTCTTCATCCACAAGATCATGCATGTCATAACTGTTCAATTTCCGCTTTTTGGTTTCATACCCGGGTTTGCTGTAAGCCGGCTCTTTTCCCTGCCAGGCTTTCAGATTATAGGCCATGATTGCCATATTCTTTTTTTCAAGCGTCCCTGAAACCGGCTGACGATGACGAAGGACACGGCCGGCAAGCTGTATGATGGATCGGTACGACGACGGCTCCACCACTGCCCAATCGAAGTCATGATCACGGCCGACTTCCTCCACCGGTGTTGCTACAAGGATAAATATGATATTCTCCTCCGGTGTGCTGTCCAGATGCTTCCGCACGGTTTCATCCTGAAAATCCACTGTGGCAGACTGTGTTTTTCTTGTGAGCACCTTGTCCAGATACCGCTCCTGCTCATGACGGAGAAGAAGGATCTGCCTGCTGTGGTAAGTCATCACTCGGACAGCTGTCCCCTCGCTCCATCCGCATTTCATGAGGTACAGGCTGACTTTCACACAGGGGGTGATATTTGCCACACGAACTACACCGAAAGAAATCCGCTTCTTTGTTCTTTTATCAATGACATGGTGATTTTCATGCAGCTTTTCTATGGCTTCTCTTATATTTTCAAAATAGGAAGTCTCTTTCGCAGCGTCAGTGTCATTATCTTCCGCTCCGCAGAGCTGTATATATCCCTTACGCTTTATCGGCTCTTTCCCCAGATTTTCCACTCGTTTACGGATAAATCGATCGTGAATCTTTCGATAAGCCGAATCATCCCCGCTGTCCATCGGTTCCACATCTGTCCTGAACTCATCACAAATCACAAGAGCACACTGTTTTTTCCCCGTAAAGAAGGAATTGTAACTTTTCAGTCCTGCCTGATATGACCTGTACAGCCCTTCCGCCAGATCAGGCGGTATCGTCGCTGAAGAGATCGCCACATTTCTTCCGCACAATCCCGCCAGATGAACAAGCCTTGCTATGGCGATGAGATCCTTGGAATTAAAATCATCAATTTCATCAATCACCAGATCCGATGACATCAGCCGCAATGAAGGCAAAATATACCTTCCTCCCCGTGTCGTTTCCACAGCCCCCATCATATGATCGATAGTTGCCGCAAGGACAGGCTTGTATAGAAAGGCTTTATTCTTTTTTGACGTCTTTTCATTTACCGCCACTCCTTTTTTATCTGTCTTATTGAAAAAGATATCCAGAAACCGAGACTGCTCCTCGCTTTCCGTATCCACATACTCCAATTCTTCCGGCAGCAGCGGCTCTTCTGATAAATACCCCTTTCTATTTCCCTTTTTCTCTTTACCTTTATCTGCTTCCTTATTTTCCTCATGCAATTTGGTTACGGCACTGGAACCGATAAGGACGGCCAGATCATTCCTGTCCAAATGTATCCGTTCCCTGTATTCATCACCGGTCTGCAGCGTCAACGTACGGAGGCCGAGGGCAAGGATATACCGGAGCGATTTTCCGTCCGTCGATACAGCCTGCATGATCTTTGCATTGGCAAACGTTTTGCCGCAGCCGGTGCTTGCCATATTGACTATAAAATACCTGGCACCATCCCCATTCTTCTCCCGGAATGCTCTGATTTTCTCGACAACTGTATCCTGCCATCTGAAAACTGCCGGACTTTTCTTTGCCAACGCCTTTACATCATAGACGCTCTCCATCTGATCACTGAAATAAGGAAGTCTGTGGGCAATATGGGTTGCCTGTTCACAGACCCTAACCAAATGTTCCTCCAGAAACTGCTTTTTCTTTCCGGTTTTACCGTCTGTATTCGCCCATAAATCATTTTTTGCCCATCGGCCCTTATCTGTTTCCTCAGGCAGGGAAGAAATATAATGATCCGCCAGCATAAGAGACAATCTCGTATAGTGGGCGATAGCCCTGAAAGATGGTTTATATGTTTCCCCTCCCATAATATCCATCAGTCTGTCATAATCATTTAATAACCGGCCGCACCATTTTTTTATGGCCTTCCGCCAGGCTGCCGCATTCTCCACAAGGAGTCCCTCCGGAAATACAAAGCAGCTCCTGCGGCACATAATAGCCTCCTCCGCTTCACTCTCATATCCCCAGCACGCATTCAGACTGAAGAACATACTGTGGAAACTTTTTTTCTCTACATTCACCCAGCCATCCTTATCCATAAACGGCAGCCTGTGATGAGACAAGATCAACCACATCAGAAATTTTGCAATCGGCGGCAAATGTGCTGCATCCAGCTTTTTCATATCTGCCTGCCCGTTTCCTTTTTCGTCAATTTGCAGATTCTTTTCTATATCCTCTGTCTTTATCGTTCCTTCGGCCAGTACTTTCAGCCATTTTCTGTCGTCTTCCTCCGCACCTGCGGCAAAAACAAGCGCTTCAAGAAGCTTGCAGGATACCCATTCATGACGGAAGGGATCCATTTTCAATGTCCCTTTATCCAGTTTTTCCTGAAATAACGCTGATGCCTTTCCCCAGTCATGGAAGAGTGCCGCCACCGCTGCCAGCGCTTTTATCAACGGCAGATACTGCCAATCGTTTTCCCACTCATGGTGAAGGATTTCCTTTTGTGTGGAGTGGACAGGCACGATGCCTTCCTCATTAAACATGTCCCGCTTCCCTACAATCCAGACCAGCTCGCTATGGCTCCGTGACCGGATCCAATGACACGCCACTGCTGTACTTTTGGTAGCAGTCCGTCGCAAAAGCGCCTGCACCGTCAGCAATCCCTCTTGCGTAATGACCGTTTTCCACGTATCATTCCCAATTCTGTCTGCAAAACTATCCAGAATCCTCCGCACCGTATAAATAGCCTTCTTCTCGCTCCTGCTCGTAAATATGACCATCATGACCGTTCACCGCCCGCATATAGTCTGCTGCACCGTTTCACTTCATCAAACATAAAATCCAGCGCCTTATGTTCGGTAAACTTCTGTAAGCAGATCTGCCTGAACTCTCTGTCTCTCTGCCCTCTCATGGCACAGATAAAGCTCCATGGCAGGACGATGGCATCCTTGATCAAATCCGCTACATCAAAAACAAGAGCGCCTCGTCTTGTCTTACCATGCATCACCGCGAAGCCGTGAGGAATACCAAGTACCCAGAGAGTCGTTGCCGCCAGTCCGTACGCCAGATAATTCCCATGGTCAAGCAGCCTGTTCGCAGGCTGGTCAGAATTACGCTCCCTCGTGAAATTGACTGTTTCCGTATTCTGTGCCGCGTACCTGTAGAGCTTTTTTGTGAATTCCGCCTCCGCCGCCAATACATGGGTCACATCCCCCGCTATTTCCATGCGGCTCTTAAAAACAGAAATCGCTTCTTCTGTCAAAGCATCATCGGTAAAAAAACCTTCATCGGCCAATTCATTGTCTTTATCCCAGACTGTCTGCAGAAAACGGATACGCTTTTTCTGGAACTCCTTTGCCACAGCAAGACGTTTCTCTTCATCAAACCAAAAAGACAGCCACCCCTGCACATATTCTGTCGGCCTGTACTCACTTTGCGGATTCAGCCACTCCACCTCCGTACCGGCAAATAACGGTGTAGCCCCACCACCGCAGAAACCAACAAGTACACCGGCACCGCTGAGCAGCCGCATTGCCGCCTGTGTCACAGAAGTACCGCTGCCCAAAAGAATCACTGTTGTGTTGGCAATCGGAATATTCCAAAACAAGTTCTCTTTTTTCGTCTCCGTCAAATAAACAATACGTCCATCCTTCTGCATGATCCTGCACTTTTCAAGATAATACAGATTCGCCCGTTTAGAATGAAGAATCGTTTTTAAGTCCGACTTGACAATATCGTCTTTCATCAGAAACCTCCGTCAAATACATCCTGCAATGACCGTCTGCCAATCAACAGACCTATGATTTTCTCATGAAACTTATGCCATTTTCAAACTCATTATCCTCCTTTTCAGAACCATAATCCATACCGGCTGCAGATCACTCCGGCATTTCCCCTGATATAGCAGGATAACTCCTTACAAAGGATTGTTCCGCCCCAACCTCTCAAATGTTATTTATCCTTGGCAAAATCTCCTGCCAAGATACTCTTTTAATACCGCTGTGTCATACCTCCTGAACTGCCTCCCCCTTGGTGAGCACACACGGCGCGCAACCGCCAATACCATGTCTGAGTTATAATGGGCTGTCTTTCGTACCTGCAATTTCCCTTGCATCGTCCCCTGTTTTCGGTCAGCCAGCCGATAGCTGACCACCACGCTTTCATCCAATTCACCATGCTTCAGGATGAACCTGATATGCATGCCTATGCTTTGTTTCGTCGTTTGAAAAAGCTCCGCTATTTCCTTTTGTGTCAGCCATATCGTACCATCAGCCACCAGTAATCTCATTTTTGCCACGATGTCATCTGTATCATTTATGTTATGTTCCATTTTTTCCTTCTCTTTAATTCGCTGTCCATGAACTTTTTCAATCATCATTATTTTATTTTCCTCCTTAAATGCATGATACTATAAATTTAATAACTAATATATATATGGATTTATAAAGATAATCAGACCACCTTTCCACTAAGCTGCCTACGCGGCAGATAATTATGATAACCATTATATATATTTTCTAAGCTGCTTATCCAGCAGTTGTCTACATTGTACACCATGATAAAAATAAACAGCAACCACAAAATGTTCTTAGCATGGATACATTTGCCGTACTGATTTTTCTATAGCTCAGCTTCATGAATATTTTGATCATCCTTACTTTTCATTATCCAAAACCTTCAACTTTTTCATTCCTTCAGTATTCAAATTCTCCAAAGAAAATAATTAGGTTCTTGTCAATTTTCTAAGCACGACCATTCGCTCTTTTCAATCAATCTTTTTACCAATTAAAACTGCATTATAGCTTTCCATATTCGCAAAGACCAATAGCTCATTTAGATTTGCACAAGCCCTCATTTTTCTTTCAGATCCGGATTTTCCTCACGCCACTATTTTGCACGTTTATTAAACAACACAACATTTAGCACATCCGCTTCACTTACATATTTGCAGGACAATTGTTCACTTGTTAAATCAGATAAAAGATATCCATTGACAGCATCTGTGTAAATTTTATAGTTAATCTTTAGGATTTCTCTATTTAGATTCCAAAGCCCTGAATACCCATTATCGGGGCAAATCCACTCATAGCTTATCCGAGCTGCTATTTTCTATTAAGATCGTTGAGTCTGTCATTATCAAGCTGCGCCTCATTTTCATTGCATTTCCAAAAATACTCCACAATCCTTTACTCAAAAACGGCACTGTTTTTCTTTCAGTGCCGTTTTCTGTTTCAGAAGTCAAGACAGAAGGAAATGCGCCCTTCTTTCCATGATACGTCTATGGTTCCGTCGAGGAGCTTCACGATGTCGGCAGCCATGGAGAGGCCTACGCCGTAGCCTTTGATCTGGCTGCTGTGGGAGATGTCGTGGCGGTAGAAGCGTTCGAAGAATTTCGTGTAGTCTATATCTTTTCCTTCTGCAAAGTCGTTGGAAATTATTATCGCAAAGCCTTTTTCTTTTTTCTCTGTCGTGACTTCCACTTGCACGCGTCCTTTTTCGTCGCAGTATTTCACGGCGTTATCCAGAAGGATGCCGATGATCTGTCCGAAGAGTTTTTCTTCTGACCGGACGTGAACGCCGGGCGGTATATGGGTTTCGAGCGTCTTCCCCCGTTCAGCCGCCACCTGTCGGAAGTCACCTGCGATGGTTTCTGTGACTTGGGAAATATCCACATCTTCCAGTTTCAGGTTTTCTTTTTCTATTTCCCCGACCCGGGCGAGGGCAACAAGGTCGTTGATAAGGTTCGTCAGGCGTTTCGTCTGTTTGATAATATTCCCTGTCCATTCGCTCTTTCCGCTGACGAGTTCGAGCGCTTCCGTATTCGCCGAAATGATCGCCACCGGTGTTTTCAGCTCGTGGCTGGCGTTTGTGATGAACCGTTTCTGGTTTTCCATATTTCTCACGAAGGGCTTGATGGCCTTGCTGGAAAGAAAGGTGATGATGAGGAAGAAGAGGACGATGCAGAAGAGACCGAGCGCCACGGAGTAGCTGAATATAGAGGAGAGGGCGAGGACGTCCCGGGTACAGTCGAAAAAGACAACAAGGGTGTCACCGCTGGCGGTCTGTGTGATTTTATAGTTATAATAGGCCCTGTCTTTAAGGAAGAAATCTTCCGATTTCCCTATCTGGAGAACCCGTATGGCGAGGTTGAAGGCTTCTTTGGCGTTGAATGCGGCGATGTGGTTGACGTTAATGACTTTCGCTTCCTTTTTGTTCGCGTCAAAGAGAATGGAGAAATATCTCGCCTGATAGGAGAATTCAGGTGTTTCTTCCGCCCAGTTCCCGAATTCGAAGAGTCCTTTCTCCTGCGGCGCGAGGTCGGATGGGATAGTGCCGCCGTTCTGCGAAATGATGTCGGTGATGGACGATATTTCATGGTGCACCCTGACGTAAAGGGAGCCATTGATCAGTCCGACGGCAAGGACGATGATAGCCACGACGGAGGCGGTGGCCATCCATATAAATTTGCGGTGGAGCCTGCGTATCATATCCATAGGAGTACCTTCTGTTTCTGTATGTCAATCAGCGGGAGACGATCTGGAGGTGGAAATCGCCGTTTTTCTCTCCTGCTATCCGTATATTTCCATGAACGGCCTCGATTTTTTCTCTGAGGTAGGAAATATACATCCAGACGATGCCGATATCCATGTCCGCTTCATCACTCCAGACATAGCGGAAAAGCTCGTCGGTAGAAATAGTTTTCCCTTCGTTCATCATAAGGTAAGAAAGGAGCTTCGTTTCCTTGCTCGACAGGCGGACGGAACTGGTGCAGGAAAGTTCTTGCTCCGCCACATCCAGCTCGACATCGCCTTTTTTCAGCTTAGTCGGCGTGAATTCGCCCATGCGCCTTGTCATGGAACGGATGCGGGCGAGCAGTTCCCCCATGGCGAACGGTTTAGCGAGGTAGTCATCCGCGCCTGCGTCAAGGCCCATGATGCGGTCTTCTACCTCCGATTTGGCGGTCAGCATGATGACCGGCGTCATATCACCGCTGTCACGGATACGTTTCAGCGCTTCAATACCGTCTATTTTCGGCATCATGATATCGAAAATCATACAACTGTAGGAGTTCTCCCTCGCCTTTTCCGTAGCGGCGAGCCCGTCATAGACGGCGTCCACCTCGTAGCCGAAATGTTTCAGCACCGCCGCAAGGGCATCTGACATAGCCTTTTCGTCTTCTGCTATCAATATTTTCATTCTGTTCCACCTTCTTCACGGATAAGTTTACGAATCGTCTGCATGGAAATATCGCAGGATGCCAGTTCATCGGCACAGCGTTTCAGCTCCTGCTCAATGAGCGGCGCATTCCTGATATGGTGCTTATATTTCATTTCATGCTCCAGACTCGCCCACGAATCCATAGCGATGGTGCGGAGCTGTATTTCCACAAAAAAATGACCCGGATTATCTCCGCGAACGTCCTCATACGGCGCCTCAACCGACAGGATCATATGGTAGCTGCGGTACCCATTTGATTTCACATCCAATATATAATCCTTTTCTTTCACCACGGTGATTCCCGGCAAGTCTTTAATTCGTGAAATATTTTTGTAAATATCGTCGATAAAGCGGCAAACAACACGGAACCCGATGGCATCCCGCACCTCGCAGAGCGCCGAACAAGGGGTAAGCGGCAATCCCCGCGCCTCCAGCTTCGCCTGCATGCTCTTCTCCGATTTCAGCCGGTAACGCAGATGCTCATAAATCAACTCCCCCGAATCATCCTTATGTGCCTTCGCATACCGCTCCATGGAAGCTGCCATCATCCGCATGACCGCCTCTAAAGAATCCTTGTACTGTCCATATATATCCATATGATAAACCTCTTTTACATAAGTATGCCTAAATTATAGCACAGGAAAAACGGCCCCTGACAAAAAAGCCCCCTCCACTTCGCCACATACGCCCTGCAACATCAGCCGCGCAACATAAAAAGCCGACCCCCATCAGACGTCAGCCATAAAAAAAGAACTATGAAATATATAACCTACCTATACGGCAGATAACGAAACAACTCCATAAAGTCGGTTGAGTTAATATTTCTAAGCTGCCTATACGGCAGATAACAGAAGACGAGAGCGGCAGATGTGTATTGTACATTTCTAAGCTGCCTATACGGCAGATAACACTCCTCGTTGACCGCACGGAAATCGGCTTTATTTCTAAGCTGCCTATACGGCAGATAACGCTTACAGCCTCACAGGAAAGAGCTATAAATATTTCTAAGCTGCCTATACGGCAGATAACTGTAAAAAACAAAAAAATATTGCAATACTGTCTGACCGTATCCTTTTTTCTTTATTTTATCCCAAATTTATCTTCTTTTGCAAACATATAGGTTTTATCGCATTCCCCAGTGTCCATAAAAATTTGAGTTAAAATTTAGTATTCAATACTTTCCTCTATCCTCCGTCATACCTTTTATAAAACCGGTTCGCAATAAATACCTTATGAAGCAAAAGGTAATCAGAAAGCCTCCTTCGCTCCTGCTCTGAATAACATCTTACCGCTTTCCTCACCACGGGTATAGATCCTTCACATTCGTTCAGGATGACGATTAACGTCCCCCCTCATTATGATGACTTCCATGCCACGGTCATTCTGAATGGAGACAAGAATGCTTTGTAAGAAAGCAGGAAAGCGGAAATATGACACGGAGTGAAGAATCTATGACTCGGATGACATCTCTCACAGATTCTTCCGGACACCTTTATCCTACTCCCTTTCAAATTTATGCATGCAAAAAGGACTCACATCTCTGCAAGTCCTTTCCCTTTAT
>ERZ1034913.1606-NODE-1606-length-13257-cov-59.795637_pt1 | contig 13257 bp, 14 predicted proteins | sample MGYA00520697_ERZ1034913 | MGnify/ENA primary metagenome ERZ1034913 (study PRJEB33766, sample SAMN09781786) | gut metagenome | biome: gut microbiome | host: Homo sapiens | place: Madagascar | study: EMG produced TPA metagenomics assembly of the PRJNA485056 data...
TCTTTATGGGTGTCTACGGTTGCACCGGCTTTGATACGTGGGGCCCGTTCAAACTAACGGGCGGCGTTCAGAAGGGACACCCGACCGCTGAGGAAATTAAGGGCGCCGTCGACTTCTTCGACAAGATCGAAGACGAGTATGGCGACATCATCGTCGAAGAGTACGCCAAGCGCGAGAAGCGTCTAGCATACGAGAAGGAGCATCCTGCGGGAGGTCTTGTGGCCGGCGTTAAGCGCACGGCAAAGAAGATTGCTAACAAGCTGTAACTGTTAAGGTGCTTTTGAGCGTTTAACCCATACGGCGGGTCCGAGCAGATTCGGCCCCGCCGTCTTTTTCTATCGTTACTCGGTAAAGGCGTTGCCGACGCTCTGGCCGCCAACATACGTCTCGACGAGGGTGAGCTCATGGTCGAACACGACAAAGTCGGCGTCGCGACCCGGCATGATGCTGCCGCACTTATCCTCGATGTGCGCGGAGCGCGCCGGCACCTCGGTTGCCATGCGAATGGCGATATCGGCGCTGGCGATGCCCCAGTCGACGATGTTCTTGACGCCCTGGGCAAGCGTGAGCACCGAGCCGGCAATGCTCTTGCCGTCGGCGAGCCAGCACAAGTTGTCCTTCATGATGACGTCCATGCCGCCACTGGTGTAGCTGCCCTCGGGCATGCCGCCGCAGCCCAGGCAGTCGGTGATGAGCACCGTATGCTGCCAGCCCTTTGCCTGCAGCAGCGCCTTGATGGCGGCAGGGTTCACGTGCTTGCCGTCACAGATGATCTCGGCGTAGGTCTCGGGCGTGGACATGGCAGCACCCACGACACCGGGCTCACGGTGATGCAGCCCGCGCTGGCCGTTATAGGTATGCGTAAAGCAGCTGGCGCCGGCGTTGATGGCGGCGATGCACTCATCGTAGGTGGCGTCGGAGTGACCGATGCTGGTCACCACACCCTTGGCGTTCAGAGCAGCCGCATAAGCAGCGGCACCGTCTCGCTCGGCCGCCATGGCGCTCTTAACGATGCGGCCACCCGCAGCCTCCTGCCACTGATCGAAGACCTCCTCGGAGGGGTCGATCAGATAAGCGGGGTTCTGCGCGCCCACGTGCTTCATGGTAAAGAAGGGGCCCTCCAGGTAGATGCCCTGAATGCGAGCACCGCAGAAGTCGGGGCCGCGACCCTCGTCCGCCTGGGCGATGGCAGCGCAAGCGTCCTTGATCTGCTCGACGCCATCGGTGAACGTCGTGGGCAGCCAGCTGGTGGTACCGCGACGGGCGAGCTCGGTCGAGCTGATATCGATGCCCTCGGGATCGTTATCGGTAGTTGAGTGGTTGTAGAAGCCATGGATGTGAGTATCGACCATACCCGGTGCGATCCACGATCCCGTGTAGTCCTTAATCTCGCAAGAGGGCTCGTCGGCCTGCCAGGCGCCAAAGACGCCATCCTCGACCATAAGATAGCCGCCCAGTTGCGGGCCTGCCGGCAAGAAGAACTTGTCAGCCTTAATTGCGTACGTGCTCATATGCACTCCTTGCTTCTAAAGCAGTTGACTGTGGTGATGCTTATACCCAGCCCACGTAAAAACAAAAAGCGCCCGCCCGCCGTTATGAGCGGACGGGCGCCCTTACAGGGGGACGCGATTAAGCGGTGAAGGGGTGAATCGTCACGCCCTTAACCACGCGGTTGACCGTACCGGTGGGGCTCGGCGTGTCGGGCGTGTTGCCCACGCGTACGGAGTTGAGCAGGCTGATAGCCTGAGCAAACATCACGAACGGCAGAGCAAGGTAGCCCTCGGGAAGCGCCTCGTAGCCCTTAAAGGTGAAGGACTCGCCCTCGTAGACGGTAGCGCCATCCTGCTGAACGGCAACGGTGTGCTGAGCGATCTTGTCGCCACCGATCTCGTTGAGGATGTCGATGTCGTACTGACGGGTGTAGGCGTCGTTGTTGACGAACACGAACACGAGGGTCTTATCGTCGACGAAGGACTTAGGTCCGTGACGATAGCCCATGGAAGTGTCGTAGGAAGTAGCGACCAGACCGTGAGCGAGCTCGAGGATCTTGAGCTGGCTCTCCTGGGCAAGGCCACCGAAGGAGCCAGAGCCCAAGTAGGTCACGCGGTTGAAGTCGCCAGCCAGGTAATCGGCGATCTCAGGCTCACGAGCGATGACCTCCTCGCCCATCTTGGCGATGGTCTCGACCCACTCGGCCTTCTGCTCGTCAGAGGCAGTGTCGAAAATAAGGGTGGAGAGCAGGGTCATGCAGGAATAAGAACCGGTCATGGCGAAGCCCTTGTCGTTGGCGCGCGGAATGAGCAGCGTCAGCGCGTTGGGATCATCGGCAGACTCAACGGCGAGCTTGCCCTCGGGAGCGCAGGTGATGTTGAGGAACTTGACGTTGTGGACGAGTTCCTTGGCAACGGCAACGGCGGCAAGGCTCTCGGGGCTGTTGCCAGAGCGGGCAAAGGAAACCACGAGCGTGGGATCCTCGGCGCGCAGGAAATCGCGCGGAGCGCTCACGATGTCGGTCGTGGCGATGGGCTTAAAGTCGTAGAGATCAGTGTTGCCAGCGTGACGCAGGTACGGGGCGCAGGTATCGCCAACGTAGTCGGACGTACCGGCACCGGTGAAGACAACGGACAGACGGCCCTCGCCCATAGCACGAGCCTCGGCCAGGAAGGCCTCGATGGCCTCTTTGTTCTCGCGATAGATGTTGAGCGTATCACGCCAAAGCTCGGGCTGCTGAGCAATCTCGGCCGTGGTGATCTGGGCGCCGAGCTCGGTGAGCTCCTCGACACTCTTCTCGAACATTTCTAATACCTCTCTCTAGAAGTAATCCTCTGACGTGCAATTATACACTTCGGTTGGTTATCTGGTAGTAACCAGTTAAATGCAAAGAATCACCATATGGAAACGATGCGGACACTAGTTGCTACGCTGGTGGTAAACCTTGTATTTAAACTGATCGGCACGAGCAACCGAGAGTGTATACTCCACAACCTCGTTTGACTCGTTATACGTAGTCCTGACCAAATCGAGCACGGGCGAGCCCTCGACAATTCCCAAAAGATGGGCATCGGTGGGTCGGGCTATGCTCGCATAGAACTCCTCTTCGGCCACGCGTATCTTTTGCTGAAAGTCTTGCTCAATCACATCGTAAAGCGGCTTACGCTCCAGCAGCGGTCGCTTTAGGGACATAAATTGACGAACCGGTAGATAGCTGCGTTCGACCATCATGGGCATGTTGTCGGCAGAACGAAGGCGCTTGAGCTTAAAAATGCGATCACCGATACGCAATCCCATATGCTCGGCCAGATTCTTATCGGCCTCCATCTCGCAAAACTCGAGAATCGTGGTCTCGGGGTCGCGCCCCATCGCGCGCATCTGCTCGGTAAAGCTGTAGGACTGCATAAGATTGGTTGCCTTTGCCGAACGGTCGGTCACAAAGGTACCGCGACCGTGCTGCCGAACCACCAGTCCTAAACGCTCCAGTTCCTGCAGAGCCAGGCGTACCGTAGTGCGCGAGAGACCATAGCGCTCCGAAAGTTCACGCTCGGAAGGAATCATGTCACCGGCGCGATATTCATGGTCAATCTTTTCGGTCAGAATATCGACCAGCTGATCGTACAGCGGTTGCTTACGCGCTCCGATCGCCATCCTATCCTCCCTTTTGCTCGAATTCAGCTACTACCTAGGGTGTGTAGCATTATCTGACTGCCACACCCGAATCATCAAGAAAACAAAAGCCGCGCGCTCTTTCGAGCACGCGGCTTTTAACATACACATGGCTTAAGGGGTCGGGGTGTGAGCCGCGTAGGGACACACCCCTCAAGCTAGAGCCTTACCAGATGCTCGGCCAGAGACCAAGCGGGCCAGCGCCCAGGATGCCCAGGACAAAGAGCAGGAGAATGCCCTTGGTCGGGGTCCAGCTGTGCTTAGCGAACATGTAGTAAAGCAGCAGCGTAAGCATAAGCGGGACGAGCTTCGGGACGATGGTGTTGAGGGTGTCGGCAACAGAGAAGTTGACCGGATCCTCGGTAACGGTGCCGTAGGTGACGGACTCCATGCCGTTGCCCAGATCGGTGACGCCGCACTCGACAGCGTTGCCGTCAGCATCGGAAGCGGTGAGGGCGTTGCCGTCCTTATCGGTCATAGCGATGGTACCAGCCTCAGCGGTCTCGGTATCGATGCCCTCCATACCGGTGAAGTTCTCGGCCTCCTTCTCGGAGACGATCACGGTAGTGGCGGAGAGACCACGGGTGGTGCCGTTGGGGATCTGGAGGTTGATCTGGGTGCCACCCATGGTGACGACCAGGCAACCGACGACGAAGACGCCCATGATGGAAGCGGCGCGGGTGAAGGCCTGCATGTTGGCGGTCAGAGCGTCAATAGCGCTGGTGCCAAGCTTGTAGGACCAGTTCATGAGCCAGAAGCGCAGGGCGAACTGGACGGCGTTGAAGATCACCAGGAAGATAATCGGCGCAGCGGCGTTGCCGTTGATGGCCATGTTGGAGGTGATGCCGGCCGTGATAGGCACGAGCGTCAGCCAGAACAGGGCGTCACCGATACCACCGAGCGGGCCCATTGCGGCAACGCGGACGGCGCGGATGGTGGGGATGTCAACCTTGTTCTGCTCGAGCGAAAGCACGATGCCCATAACGAAGGTGACGAGGAAGGGGTGAGTGTTGAAGAACTCCAGGTTGTGGCTCATGGAAGCCGCGAGGTCGTTCTTGTTGGTGTGGATCTTCTCCAGACCGGGGATGATGGAGTAGAGCCAGCCAGCGGCCTGCATGCGCTCGTAGTTGAACGATGCCTGCAGGAAGCAGGAGCGCCAAGCCATCTTGTTGAGGGTCTTCTGGTCGAGCTGCGGAGCAGGAGTGAGATCCTCGTAGTGCTCCGGGATCACATACTCATTAGATGCCATCTTCGAAGTCACCTCCGTCAGAAACAGCTGCACCCTTCAGCTCGGTCTGCTGCTGGAAGTCCCAGAAAGCGATGCCGAAGCCGATGAGAGCAAGGATGAGCAGGGCAGGGGTTGCCAGAGAATCGTTGGCAACGGTGATGAGCGCGAGGCCAAAGCCCATGAGGAAGAAGCCCCACATATCGCGGTTCATCATAACCTTGAGCAGGACGGCGAAGCCGACGAAGCGCATCATGCCGCCTGCAGCGGAGAGACCGGTCTGCAGCCAGGTCGGAATGGCGGAAGCGATGGTCTGACCGATGGTGGCGCCAGCGATGAAGAACAGGGTGACGACGACAGCGAAGATCAGGCCGAGCAGAGCCATGGCGAAGTAGTTCAGACGCTCGATACCCTTGGTGTCAGCGTTGTGAGCCATGTTGTCCGCAGAGGACATAAGCGGCGACATAAGGGTGAAGACGAGGGTAACGCCGAGCTGACCAAGCAGGGCGAACGGAATGGCAAGGCCGACAGCCGCGTTGGGCTCGAGGCCCGTGGCGATTGCGAGAATGGCTGCCATGATACCGCCGATAACGGCGTTAGGCGGCTGAGCGCCTCCGATCGGCATGTTGCCGATCGTCATGAGCTGATAGGTACCACCCACGAGAAGACCGGTGTTGAGGTCGCCAAGGATAAGACCGATGACGGCGCCGGTGACGATGGGCTGATAGAGAGACTCGAGGAAGTTGAACTGGTCGATTGCCGCGATGAACGTGACGACGAAGACCAGAGCGACCTGGATGATCGAGTATTCCATCTTGCTCCTCCTTTCAAAATGTATGTACGCACTTTGGATTTCACGTACAGAATGTCAGGGTTTCACTCCTGACAACGTGGATCACGAGGATTACGAGAAGAGCTTGCTCGTATCCTCAACAGGCGTGCTCGGAACGCGCCTGATCTCCAACTCCACCCCCAATTCCTGCAGCTCTTTAAACGCAGCGACATCCTCGTCGTTAACTGCGACGGAGGTGGCGACTTGGCGCTTTCCTTCCGACATGTGCATGTTGCCGATGTTTACCTTCTTTATAGGCACACCGCCCTTGACGAGCGTAAGCACGTCTTCCGGTGTTTCGGCCACGATGAAGATCTTCTGGCGCGGGCTCGCCTTGCCAATGACGTCGATGGTCTTCTGCAGGGAGAAGAAACGTGTAGCGACGCCGGTGGGAGCGGCCATCTTCATGAGGTTCTGGCGCATGGTGTTGGTCGACACGTCGTCGTTGGCGACGAGGATGAGGTTGGAGCCCAGGGTGGAGTTCCACTGGGTTGCAACCTGACCATGAACCAGTCGGTTATCGATGCGGGTAAGAAGAATGTTGGGTTCTGCCATGTTGATCAGCTTCCTTTCGTTGATTGCTGACGACAGTTACTTGATCTCCTGAATCGCGTAACGCGAAACATCTACGACGGCACCGGATCGGACTTTGATTTGGACCTTTTCGCCTTCGATGCCTTTGACGGTTCCGTAGATACCGCCGGCGAAAAGAACCTCCTGACCCGGCTTGAGCTCGGTGTGCAGCTCCTTGAAGTACTTCTGCTTCTTCTTCATGTTGATTTGCGACCAAATGGTGTAAATCAAGCCCATGATGACAAGCAGGCCTAAAAGGGCGACCGAGGAGCTCAGAACGTTGGCTCCGAAATCGGCCATTAGATGCCGTCCTCGTCGCCGAAGATATCCTCTTCCTCGGCACCAGCGACAGAGGCGACCGTCTGGGCGGTGACGCCCGTCTGGCCAACGGTCACGGCCTGCCCGCCAAGCTCGGCAAGCGTGGCATTACCGCGGAGGAACAGGAGCTCAATAACCATGGGAAGGTTGGTGCCGGTCAGAACCTCGACGTTGTCGACATCCTGGGCGATCATCATCGACTGATTGAAGGGGGTACCGCCAAGCAGGTCGGTAAAGACGAGCACGCCATCGCACTCCTCGCGCATGGTGGTAATAGCGGCGCGGAGATCCTCACCGTAGGAAGCAGCCTGGTCGCCCTCGAAAGGAACGACGGTAAAAGCGGGCTGGTCGCCAGCGACCATAGCGATAGCGCTTGCAAGGCCGGGTGCAAACTGTCCATGACCGGTAAGAATAAAGCCAACCATTCAAATTTCCCTTCCGAAGGTGTGTACGATCTGAGTTCGATGGTTTTCGGAAGCCAGCGGGCGGGCGCCCTTAAAGCTTCTTTGAAAGCGTTCTTTGAAGACCAGTGGTCTCTCAACTGGTAGTAACCACGTGACGTGTTGTTGTCACTATATCACCACAGAAGAGGTCGCTTTCGTTGATTCATACAGTAAAACGTTTTTGCACCGTTCACGGTAAAAAATCGACCGTTTACCGCTCGTTAACACTTCTACCTGCGGTTTTGAAACCGTTTCGAAATGATTCGACGTCAGATCGAGTCTCGCCCCACGTCTAAACAACGCAGGGTGGCTAAAAATAGCATGTAGAAAAATTGCAGGTCATTGTGAAGATTTGTGAATTGGTCTTTTTGACTTAATACCAGTTTGAACCACTTTTGAAATTATCGGTGAACGGTAGTTTTCGACCGTTCACCGGTTATTTGCATTCGTTTACGGCCGTTTTCCTAGATGAATTGGGGAGACCCGATGAAGCACTTGCGCGATCACGGGAAGTTTTGGCATTTGTCCTCATCCCCCGCGCGCTAAACTCCGGCATCCAAAATGAGCTAATAGCTCACGCTAATCGTATTCAATCATTACTTACTCAGTATCCGTAATTATTTATCGTTTATCATTAATTATGATATATGATACAAGTATCATCCAAGAGATTGGTTGGAGGGGCTATGATCCGCTGGAACGCATCCACATCGAATGAAACCATCAGCCGCGAACAGACGATAGCTAAACTGAAGAAGCTCGCTCGCATCTGCAAATGGGCCACAATCTGCATTACCACAGCGCTCGCTCTGGGACTCCTCGCAGTCATTATGATTGACCTTCTACTCATATTGCCTGGCCTCTCCCAAGGGTCGTGTCTCCAATCCGTAGAACTTCAAGCCGGCGAAGGACCGTGCCTTGCTATCGTCGGTACCGATGCGCAGGCCCCACTTATGCTCGTTGCACACGATGGTCACACTGCCATAGGGAGCCTCTTGATGACATGCCTCGCGCTTACCATCGCGCTAAGCGTGCGCAGGCTTTTCTTCAACATTGAAAAGGAAGGCAGGCCCTTTGACCTTGAATGCAACCATACGCTTCGTCGAGTAGGACATTTATTCCTTATCGGCGGCGTTGCCGTGAGGCTTCTTGGTGCCGTAATCACGGGAATGATACTCTCAGGATTTGGCGGCAGCTTTACGGATGCGTTCGTCGGCCAGCTATTCGACCCTTCCATGCTCTTTGCAGGCCTGATTATTTGCCTGATAGCCAGCGTCTTCCGCTACGGGTATATCCTGCAAAAACAAGATGACGAGTTGCTCTAGGGGGAATCCATGATTATTCTGCGGCTTGACCGCATGCTCGCCGAACGCAAGATCTCATCCAAGGAACTTGCAGAACGCGTGGGTATCTCCCAGGTCAATATGTCGCGCATCAAGACGGGCAAGGTTACTGCCGTGCGTTTTTCAACTCTAGACGCAATATGCCGAGCTCTCGACTGCCAACCGGGCGATGTACTGGAATATATACCTGACGATGAAGCCGATAGCCTCTTTGGGCTTAAAGAGTAATTCTCAATTAGCAAGCCACCGGTACCCTCAATGCAAAAAGCCCGCTAGAACGATATCCGTTCTGGCGGGCTTTATCAGGTAGCTTGGCTACGCGCTCAGCAGCTCAGGCAAACCTTTACGCAAACAGGCCGTAGATGCTGATGTTGGCCTTGGCGTAGAGACCGTTAGCGTACTCGGTCCACTTGGAGCTGGCGCTCGAAGCCTGCGAGGAATACTGCTGATAGGCGGTGTAGTAGGCGGTCATGGCCTGCTTATAGGTCGCGCTATCGGCCGTAAAGGCATCGTCGGCGAATGCCTTAGCGTAGGTGCCATCGGCGTCCTTCCAGGTGCCCTTCTCGCTATCCCACTCGTCGCCGGCAAGGTTGATGATGTAGTCGGCGTAATCCTTGCTCGCGGTCTCCTCGTTGCCGTCAGCAGGCTCGGTCGGGGCGGTTGGCCTGCTTGCGGAGGTGTCGCCGACCTTCTTCTTGTAGAGCTTCTGCAGCGTCGCGGACTGGCGGACGATCTGCTTGGCCTGGTCCTTGGACACGCCGTACTGTTTTGCCATGGTCTTGTAGTCGGAGGTGCCGATAGAGTCCTCGGCGTACTGCTTCATCTCCTTAGAAGAGACGGTAATGCCCTCGTCCTCGGCAGCGTCCAGCAGAATCTGGTTGCGCACGTAGGACAGGATGACGTCGGCAGAAGGAGCGGTGTAGTTGCCATCGCTATCCTTGACGGTATCGAGGCTGTACTGGCTCTCGATGGCCTCGCGCGCGGTGATATCGCTCTTCTTGCCGTTGTAGCTATAACTTGCCACGGTCGAATCGAGCTGGTCCTCGGTGAGGGTAGCCGAGCCGACACCCTTGCCGCCAAAGCCACCATTGCCAATAAAGAAGCCGACCACGGCAGCGATCACGATGGCGACCACGAAGGCGGCGATCATCGTCTTCTTGTGCTTGGAGGCGTGGTCGTCCTCGTCGGTATCGACGTCGTCGTCCTCGTCCTGCGTCTCGGGCATGAGGTTCTCGTCCGCAGCGTCCGCGGCGATCTGAGCCTCCAGGCGGGCGTCCTCCTCCTCGGCGGTCGTGCCAGCGGCGATATGTTCGGCAGACGTGCCGGCGACCAGGTCGATCTTCTCGTCCTCATCACCGTCGGGGCCTTCGCCGCGCTCGATGATCTGGATGCCGTCGATCTCGTCCTTCTCGTCCTTCTTTTGAATCAGACCCATAGTCAGTTACTCCTTGTTAGGAAACATAGTCCTCAATAGAATACGCCCGACGGAGCGCCGGGCGTATTGATTCTTAGGTTATACGCAAACACTTAAGTACTATTTAGGCGTTTGCAGCGTGCGCACCTTAGGCCAGGTGCGCGATAACGGCATCGGCAAAGGCCTGGGTGCCCACAGCGCCCTCAACGGAGCCGGTCTGGGCACGACGCACGTCACCGGTAACCTGCTCGCCCTCGTCGAGCGTGGCAGATACGGCGGCACGAATGCGATTGGCAGCATCGTTCTCGCCCAGGTGATCGAGCATCATCGCAGCAGAGAGGATCTCGGCCGTGGGGTTGGCGATATCCTGGCCGGCGATATCGGGCGCGGAGCCATGCGTAGCCTCAAAGATTGCGCAGTCGGCACCGATGTTGGAGCCGGGGGCCATGCCCAGACCGCCCACCAGGCCGGCGCACAGGTCGCTCACGATGTCGCCGTACAGGTTGGGCAGCACCAGGACATCGAAGTCGTTGGGGTTCTGGACCAGGCCCATGCAGGTGGCGTCGACGATCTTGTCGTTGAACTCGATATCGGGATAGTTGGCGGCCACCTCGCGCGCCACGCGCAGGAACAGGCCGTCGGTCGCCTTCATGATGTTGGCCTTTTGCACGGCCGTCACCTTTTTGCGGCCGCAGCGGCGGGCATACTCAAAGGCATACTCCACAATGCGGCGGCTCTTGGCGATGGAAATCGGCTTAATTGAAATGGCGGAATCGGCGGCGAAGGTCTTCTGGCCCGAGCGCTCGACGAGCTGCGAGAGTTCCTCGACCTCGGCAGCGCCCTCATCGAACTCGATGCCGGCGTAGAGGTCCTCGGTGTTCTCGCGCACGATGACCAGGTCGACGTCGCGGAAACGCGAGCCGTCACCCGGCTGCGACAGACAGGGGCGCACGCAGGCGTACAGGTCGAAATGCTTGCGCAGGGCCACGTTGACGCTGCGGAAACCCGTGCCGACCGGTGTGGTGATGGGGCCCTTGATGGCAACCTTGGTCTCGGCGACCGCATCGAGCACATGTTGGGGCAGCGGCGTGCCAAACTCGTCCATGACGCCGGCGCCGGCCTCCTGGACGTTCCAGTTGATCTGGACCCCGGTGGCCTCGACCACGCGGCGCATGGCCTGCGTAATCTCGGGACCGATACCGTCACCGGGAATCAGGACTACATCGTGCGCCATAATCTGTTACTCCTCGTCTTCGGCGTCGTCAGATTTTTTAACGCTAGCACGCTTCTTCTTTTTGGAGAGATCCAGGCCAAAACGTTTAACAAGCATTTCGCAAATCTCGCTCGAACGGGCCTTGAGATAGCTGCCCTTACCGTTCTCGGCATCGAACTTAAGGCGCAGCGCAAGCTTCTCGGCAACCTCGGCGTCGATCTCGCCCTGACCAAACTCGTACAGGCAACCGAGCATGTCGCGATACTCGAGGTCACCGTGGTAGCACTGGATGGCCTCATCCAGGATCGGCCAGACCTCACGCGAACGCTCGACACTCGTGGCGCCCCACACGCACAGCAGGCGGAAGGCGGCATAGCGCAGCGTGGAGGAAAGCTCGTCGAACAGCGCGGTCTCGGCGCCCTCAAAGGCGTCGCCCATCTGCTCGGGGCAGGTGGTGGCGAGCGCCGTCAGGGCATCGAGGGCCTCCCAGCGGGTCTGCGCCTCGGGGCGGTCGAGCGCCTCGATCAACGCGGGCACGCAGGGCACGACGCGCTGCGGATCGCGCTCGGCAAGCAGGTGCAGCACGCGGGCGGCAAACTGGCGGATGCGGCGCGTGGGGCAGCCGAGCTCCTGGACCAGGCGATCGACGGCGTTCTCGTTCTCCTCTGCCAGCTGGAGCTGTGCCAGCTCCTCATCGGTGAGCTGTTCGTCTTTGTTTTCTGCCATAGTTACCTCTTCTTACTATTTCTTAGCGTGCTTGCCAGCACCCTTGCTGTCATCGGTGACCGAGATGAGCTGTCGGTCGGCAGCGCCGTTGCGACGCGCGCGGCGGCGCTCCTCGGCGTCGCCCGCATCGGCGGCGGCGCGGTGAGCCTTGTTGACGTTAAAGACCTCGTCATGCTTGCGCCACGGGCCGACGGACTCGCCAAAGCTCATCTTAAGGCCGGCGATAAAACCGCCGAGCCAGCCGATCGGCGCAAACTGCACCAGCGGGAACAGCGAGAACACCCAGGTCAGCAGGATGACTGCCGCCGCACCCGCAAAGTTGGCAATCCAGTAGTCGCGCTTGGTGATCACGCGCTTTTCGCAGGCCCACTGGCCGCACAAAAAGCCAATGTAGATCGCAAAGATAAAGAGCACCAGCGCGAGCACCACGAACGTCCAGCTCATGGGCGCTACTCCTCGTGATGGTGGCCGCAGCAGCACTCGTGGCCGTCATCGTGGCCGTGACCGCCGCAGCACTCGTGGTCCTCGCCATGGTGGTGGCCGCAACCGCACTCGTGGTCGTCGCCGTGCTCACCGCAACCGCAGCCGTCCTCGTGAGCGCCGTGCTCCTCGGGGCGATACTGCGACCAGTCCAGACCGGCGGCGATGGCGTCGGCCTCCTCCTTGTAGAGCACCGTGATGGCCTGGGTGCCCAGCTTGGCGCCACCGATGGCGTCGAGCATGTCGTAGAGCGTAAAGGCCACGTCGGCTCCGGGCAGCGCGAGCTCGCGGTCGTCGGCGTAGGCAAGGGCCAGGCGCAGATCCTTAATGAAGTGCTCGACCATAAAGCCGGGTTTGTAGTCGCCGTCGAGCGCCTTGGGGGCCAAGCTCTCCATGGCGCCGGACTTGCCGGTGCCGCCCAGGATCATCTGACGGGTCTTCTCCAGATCAAGGCCGCTCAGCTCGGCAAACGCCAGCGCATCGGCCATACCGACCATGCAGGCGCCCAGCGACACCTGGTTGGCGAGCTTGGCAGCCTGGCCCTTGCCGGCACCATCGAAGCAGCAGATATTTGCCGCAAAGGTGGAAAGGATATCGCGGACCGGAGCGATGTCGTTTTCGGTAGCGCCAACGATAGCCGTGAGCGTGCCGGCAATCGCACCCGACTCGCCGCCGGTGACGGGGCAGTCAAACGCCATGCGGCCGGAAACCTGGGCGGCCTCGGCAATGTCACGGGCGAGCTCGGGGGAGCTCGTGGTGAGGTCGATCAGCACCGCGCCCGGCTTGGTGCAGGCCAGCAGGCCGTCGCCCGCCAGGTAGAGCTCCTCGACCTCGGAGGGATAGCCCACCATGGTAAAGACGACATCAGCGCCAGCCGCGGCCTCGGCCGGCGTATCGGCCCAGACGGCACCGCGCTCGACGAGTGCGGCGGCCTTGAACTTGGTGCGGTTGTTGACCGTGACGGGATAGCCGGCGTCCAGGATGTGGCCGGCGATGGGGGCACCCATGATTCCGGTGCCGATAAATGCGA
>ERZ1034913.1612-NODE-1612-length-13214-cov-8.000988_pt1 | contig 13214 bp, 13 predicted proteins | sample MGYA00520697_ERZ1034913 | MGnify/ENA primary metagenome ERZ1034913 (study PRJEB33766, sample SAMN09781786) | gut metagenome | biome: gut microbiome | host: Homo sapiens | place: Madagascar | study: EMG produced TPA metagenomics assembly of the PRJNA485056 data...
AAACAAAAAAGTGGGGAAAACATTGGTCAACCTCTGACAGACACACCCAAACACGCAGCAAATTTCCGCTTGGATTGGAAACCAAATGCCCAATGGAGTGGTTGGCTACGTGCAGAATACCGCAGCGAACGCTATCGCGGGAACCCCAACTCCGCAACAGCATCTACTGCAGCTGCAGTAAGAACGCTGGGTGACTATAAAGCATTTTCACAATTCCATATTGGCGCCAGCTATCGTGCAACGCCAAAATTCACATTGCATGCTGCGGTGTATAACCTATTCAACAAAAACTTTATTGACTATGGTTCCTATCAATATAAGGATGGCAAAGGTAAAACTGTAACAGCTTACAGCAATCGCTACATTAATCCACAAGATGGTCGACGCCTCTGGATTTCTGGAACTTATGAATTCTAATATTTAACAAAAATAAAAAGGGAGATTAATCTCCCTTTTTATTTTTTCAGTTATAGGGTTATTTAACCCCCAACAACTCCACCTCAAAATTAATCGTGGCATTCGGTGGAATCACACCACCTGCGCCACGGCTGCCGTAGGCGATGCTGGGTGGGCAGGTCAGCTTGGCTTTGCCGCCGACCTTCATTTTCTGCACGCCCTCGGTCCAGCATGGGATCACGCCATTGAGGGGAAAGTCAATGGGCTGACCGCGTGCGATGGAGCTGTCGAACTCCTTGCCGCTTTCAGGGAACCAGCCACGGTAGTGCACACGCACGGTATCCGTAGCCTGAGGCTGTGCGCCTGTGCCTTCGGTGATGACTTCGTAGATCAGGCCACTGGGCGTGGTTTCAGGGACAGCGTGGGCTGCGCCTACCGCCAGCAGGCTGGCAGCGGCCAGCGCAAAAACTTGTTTTTTCATATGCAAAACGCTTTTCAGGGTTAGAAAGATCACGCAGCCATCATGACTTGGCAGCGGTGATGCCCATGGCATCCAGCGCCGCTTGCAGGTGTCCGACAGTACGCTCCACGTTGTGCCATTTTTCCAGGCCAAACAGGCCAATACGGAAGGTCTGAAAGTCAGCCCCCTCATCGCACTGCAGCGGCACGCCAGAGGCGGTCTGCAGGTCGGCTGCCAGGAATTTCTTGCCATTCTGGATGTCTGGGTCTGTGGTGTAGCTCACCACCACACCGGGGGCCTTGAAGCCTTCGGCCGCCACACTGGGGAAGCCGCGGGACTCCAGCAGCGCGCGCACCTGGTGGCCCAGCTCGATTTGTTCTTCTCGCACCTTGGCAAAGCCGTAGGCGCGGGTTTCCAGCATCACATCGCGCAGGCGCACCAGTGCATCGGTAGGCATGGTCGTGTGATAGGCGTGCTGGCCTTTTTCGTAGCCCTCGGCAATCTGCATCCACTTCTTCAAATCGCACGAGAAGCTGGAGCTTTGCGTGTCTTCAATCGCCGTGCGTGCGCGCTCGGAGAGCATCACCATGGCGCAGCAGGGGGAGCTGCTCCAGCCCTTTTGCGGAGCAGAGATGAGCACGTCCACGCCGGTCTTGACCATGTCCACCCACATGGCACCGGATGCCACGCAGTCCAGCACCAGCAGCGCGCCCACTTCATGCGCGGCATCGCTGATGGTGCGGATGTAGTCATCCGGCAGGATGATGCCGCTGGCGGTTTCTACATGGGGTGCGAACACCACCTTGGGCTTTTCGGCACGGATCGTGGCCGCCACCTCCTCCGCCGGGCAAGGTGCCCATGGATCCTGACTGCTTGTACCTTGCTTGCGCGCTTTACAGACGACGGCGCCGCCACCCAGACCAAAGTTGCCGGTGTCAAAAATCTGCGTCCAGCGGTAGCTGAACCAGCCATTGCGCACAATCAGCACCTTCTGCCCATTGGCAAACTGGCGAGCCACCGCTTCCATGCCAAAGGTGCCGCTGCCGGGCACAAGCACAGCGGTGTGGGCGTGGTAGACCTCCTTGAGGACGCCCAGAATGTCTTGTGCCACGCCCACAAAGCGTTTGGACATGTGGTTGAGCGCACGGTCGGTATAGACCACCGAAAATTCCAGCAGCCCATCAGGATCGATATCAGGCAAAAGTCCAGGCATTATTTCTCCAGTTTATGCGGGCGGCACAGGCCCCTATTGCTATGGAAATCAGCTTAGCACGCCGTTTTTCGGCGCGCGAGCCTGCTCAGACTTTCTGTATAGCAGGCATATGCCTGTGCATATGCTGCCTGCACTCAGGCTTTGTGGCTGTAGTCGCGTGCGCCAAAAATGCCGCTGCCCACCCGCACCATGGTGCTGCCTGCCGCAATCGCGGTGTGCATATCGGCGGTCATGCCCAGGCTGATGGTGTCAAACCGCTCCAGCCCCGCCATGCCGCTGGCACGAATGTCCTCAAACACCTGCACCACCTTGCGGTGCACCTGCAGCATGGCTGCGTCATCCGCCTGTGGGTCGGGGATGCTCATCACCCCGCGCAGCTGCAGGCGCGGCAGCTGCGTGATGACGTGTGCCAGCTCCAGCGCCTGCTGCGGCGTACAGCCTGACTTGGTGCTGCCGCCATCCACATTCACCTGAATGCATACCTGCAGCGGTGGCAATTCCTCAGGACGCTGGTCATTGAGGCGCTGGGCAATCTTGTCGCGGTCAACGGTGTGTGCCCAGTCAAAGTGCTGGGCCACCAGCTTGGTCTTGTTGCTCTGGATGGGGCCAATGCAGTGCCAGACCAGCGCTGGCACATCCACCATGGCACGCACGGCAGCAATTTTGTCTACGCCTTCCTGGATGTAGTTTTCCCCAAAGGCACGCTGGCCAGCCAGTGCGGCCTCACGCACGGCTTCGGCCGGAAAGGTCTTGGACACGGCCAGCAGCAACACTTGTGTGGGCTGTCTGCCGCACTTTTGACATGCTTCATGAATCTGCGTGTGAACGCTTTGGAGCTTGTTGGCAATCGTGGTCATAATCTTTTGAAGCGTACCAAACCATCCTGCCACTGAGCGCAATTCGCCGGGCAAGGTGGCACAAAACCATGTGAGATTCAGAGAGGGAGAACTGCAGTGGACATCACCACCCTGCTAGCGTTTAGCGTCAAGAACAAGGCCTCTGACCTGCACCTTTCCGCAGGGCTGCCTCCCATGATCCGCGTGCACGGGGATGTACGCCGCATCAATGTGGACCCGCTGGACCACAAGACCGTGCACGCCATGGTCTACGACATCATGACGGACAGCCAGCGCAAGGCCTATGAAGAGCATCTGGAGGTGGACTTCTCGTTCGAAGTTGCCGGGCTGGCGCGCTTTCGTGTCAATGCCTACAACCAGTACCGCGGCGCAGCGGCCGTGTTCCGTACCATTCCCAGCAAGATCCTGACGCTGGAAGACCTCAACGCCCCCAAGATCTTTGCCGACCTGGCACTCAAGCCCCGTGGTCTGGTGCTGGTCACCGGCCCTACAGGCTCAGGTAAATCGACCACGCTGGCGGCCATGGTGGACTACCTCAACAGCAACCAGCACGGCCACATTCTGACGGTGGAGGACCCCATCGAATTCGTGCACACCTCCAAGAAAAGCCTGGTCAACCAGCGTGAGGTGGGCCCCATGACGCATTCCTTCTCTGCCGCCCTGCGCTCTGCCCTGCGTGAAGACCCGGACTGCATTCTGGTCGGCGAAATGCGTGACCTGGAAACCATTCGCCTGGCCATGACCGCCGCCGAAACTGGCCACCTGGTCTTCGGCACCCTGCACACCTCCAGTGCTGCCAAGACCATCGACCGTATCATCGACGTCTTCCCCGCCGAAGAAAAAGAAATGGTGCGCGCCATGCTGTCGGAATCGCTGCAGGCCGTGATTTCGCAGACGCTGTGCAAGACCAAGGACGGCAATGGCCGCGTGGCAGCGCACGAAATCATGATTGGCACCAGCGCCATCCGCAATCTGATCCGTGAAGCCAAGGTGGCACAGATGTACTCGGCCATTCAGACCGGCTCCAACGTGGGCATGCAGACCCTGGACCAGTGCCTGACCGATCTGGTGCGCCGCAATGTGATCAGCGCTGCCGAGGCACGCAGCAAGGCCAAGTCGCCCGAGAACTTCCCCGGTTAAGCCCTAGCGATTGGAGACATCAGCCATGGAACGCGATCAGGCCAGCAAATTCATCAACGACCTGCTCAAACTGATGGTGGCGCGCAAGGGCAGTGACCTGTTCATCACGGCCGACTTTCCGCCCGCCATCAAGGTGGACGGCAAGGTCACACGCCTTATGGACCAGCCTCTGGTGGCCGCACACACGCTGACGCTGGCGCGCTCCATCATGAGTGACCGCCAGGTGGCAGAGTTTGAGCGCACCAAGGAGTGCAACTTCGCCATCTCGCCAGCAGGCATCGGACGCTTTCGCGTCAACACCTTCATGCAGCAGGGGCGCGTAGGCATGGTGCTGCGCCGCATTCCTGCCGACATTCCTTCGATTGACCGCATGGGCCTGCCCCAGGTGCTCAAGGAGGTAGCCATGACCAAGCGTGGCCTGTGCATCTTTGTGGGTGCGACAGGCTCGGGCAAGTCCACCTCGCTGGCCGCCATGGTGGACTGGCGCAATGAGCACTCCGAAGGCCACATCATCACCATCGAAGACCCCATCGAATTCGTGCACCCACACAAGAACTGCATCGTCACGCAGCGCGAAGTGGGGCTGGATACCGACAGCTGGGAGGCTGCGCTCAAGAACTCCCTGCGCCAGGCGCCGGATGTCATTTTGATGGGCGAAATCCGCGACCGCGAAACCATGGAGCACGCCATCGTGTTCTCGGAAACCGGTCACCTGTGCCTGGCCACCTTGCACGCCAACAGCGCCAACCAGGCGCTGGACCGCATCATCAACTTCTTCCCCGAAGAGCGCCGCGAACAGCTGCTGCTGGACCTGTCGCTGAACCTGCGCGCCATGATCTCGCAGCGCCTGCTGGCACGTGAGAACGAAAAGGGCCGTGTGGCGGCCATGGAAGTGCTGCTCAATACGCCGCTGATTTCTGACCTGATCGCCAAGGGCGATGTGGTGGAAATCAAGGAAATCATGAAGAAAAGCCGCGAACTGGGCATGCAGACCTTTGACCAGGCCCTGTTTGACCTCTACGACAGCGGCACCGTCAGCTACGAAGACGCGCTGCGCAATGCGGACTCAGTCAACGACCTGCGCCTGCAGATCAAGCTGCACAGCAAGCGTGCGCACAACCCCAATCTGGCGGCTGGCACCGAGCACTTCCGCCTGCTGTAGACCTGCCCCCTGCCCTCAGCAGCCAACGCGCATAAAAAAATCCCGGACGTCCCGGGATTTTTTATCAGCTTGCAACTGCCATCATTTCACCGGCGTGATTTCCACGACAGGCTCCGCTTCCTGCACTGCAGGTGCGGCAGTGCCCTGCTTTTCCAGGGCTTCCTCGCGGGCCTTGTAGTTGGCCAGATCGTCTTCGCTGATGGTTTCAAACACGCGCACCACCTTGCTCACGCCATTGACGCCACGCGCAATTTCCGCCGCACGCTTGGACTCGCGGGGCGTCACAATGCCCATCAAATAGACCACGTTCTGCTCGGTCACCACCTTGATGGTGTTGGCCTGCAAGTCCTTGGCATCCAGGAAGCTGGCCTTGACCTTGCTGGTGATGAAAGCGTCCTTGGAGCGCTGGCTCAGCGAAGACACAAAAGGCACGACCTGCACTTCGTTCACCACGCGACGCACGTTCTCCACGCTGGCCACGGCACGCTCCAGCGCTTCCTTCTGCGCAGCCGTGCGTACTTCGCCGGTGATCATGGCCGTGCGGTTAAAGCTGGTCACGCTGGCGCGGGAGCCTTCGGGCAGGATTTCGCGGATCTTGGCTGCAGCCTTTTGCTCAATGCGTTCGTCTTCCACAATCATTCCAGAGGTGCGGCGGTCCGTCGCCACCATGGCCGTGGTCACAGCGCCACCACCCAGCACCAGCGGCACGCATGCCGTCAGGCTGCCCAGCAGCAAAGTACCTCCCAGTACCGCTACCCCTGTTCGATACCATTGTTTTTTCATCACATCTCCTGTTCGCCCAGCAACTGGGTATCCACACCATCGCACAAACAATTGAGCACCAGGTCATGCACCTCACGCACGCGCGCAGGGCGCTCGTGGGGCACACAGATCAGCGTATCGGTTTCACGCATGCGGCCCGCCAGCGCACCACCGGTATGACCAGTCAGGGCCACCACCATCATGTCGCGCTCGTGGGCGGCCTCCACCGCATCCAACAGACAGGTTTCATTGCCGGTAATGGAAATCACCAGCAGCACATCGCCAGCCTGGCCCAGCGAACGCACCTGCCGCGCCAGATAGTGGTTGGACAGACTGGGCGTGCCCGCAATGGTTCCCAGATAGCCGCTGTCCGAGGTCAGTGCCACCGCTGCCAGCTCCGGCCGATCACGCTCGAAGCCGCTGACGCACAGGCCTGCAAACATCTGTGCCTGGCTGGCCGATGCCCCCGTGCCGCAGGCCAGAATCTTGCCGCCGCCGGTGATGCTGGCAACCAGCGCCTGAATGGCAGAGGCAATGGGCAGACTCAGCGCTTGTGCGGACTGGTACTTCAGGTCCGCGCTGTCGATGAAATGTTGTTGAATTTGTTGATCAAGCATGGGGTGGTGATGATAACTGTGGGCTTTCTCGGATTTTGTAGCGTTCAGTAAGGGACTGCATCGCCTTGCCGCAGTTCCCGCAGGCAGACCCGTGGTCAGTCTGCCTCAAATGCCGATGCAATCCACTGCAGCTGGCCTGCGTCCATCAGCACCACATCAAAGCGGCAGGCTGCTGCACTGCCCTGCGCCTGCAGCCAGCACTGCGCGGCATGGATGAGCCGCTGACGCTTGGCATGGCCAATGCTGCCGCCTGCACCACCAAAGCCGGTGTGGCTGCGGCTGCGCACTTCCACAAACACCACCGTGCCATCTGCGGCTTGCAGGATTAAATCAATCTCACCCCCTCCGCGTCCGGGCGTTCGATAATTACGCGCTAACAACCGCAGGCCTTGTGCCTGCAGATAGGCCAGTGCCCGATCTTCAGCCTGCTGCCCCTTGCCGCATGTGCTCTGCATCTGAGCGTCCGTGTGGGTAGCTACAGCCGTGCTGCGCCCACGCTGCCACCAACGCATACCTGCCCCTCCCCCTTGTAGCAATGGCTGTCATGACGCTGCCCCCTTAAACAGGTTGTAGCCCAGCGCCTGTGCCACATGGGCCACCATTTTCTGCCCACGCACGCTGTTGCCCACACTGTCCAGCGGTGGCGAAAACGCTGCAATTCCCATTACGCCAGGTACGACCGCCACAATGCCGCCACCTACGCCACTCTTGCTAGGCAGGCCCACGGCATACGCCCAGTCGCCCGAGCTTTCATACATGCCCTCCATCATCATTTCGGCCAGAATTTTGGGTACATGCGCGGCCTGCAGCACGCGCTGGCGGGTCAAGGGGTTCACACCTGCTGCAGCCAGCGTCGCCCCCATGGTGGCCAGCTCCAGCGTGTTCAGCAAGGTTGAGCACTGGCGCGTATACACATCACAGGCCTCCATGGGGTCGCAATACATATAGCCTGCTGACTGCAGCAGCCATGCAATCGCACGGTTGTGCCCATTGGTGCTCTGCTCGGAATCGTTCAGCGATGGTGACAGTGCGATCTCGCTGGAACCCATGGCCTGCTGCATCTGCAGCATGCGCTGCCAGCGCTCTTCCACGGAAGCTGCCTTAACCAGGCTGGTCGCCGCCATGGCACCAGCATTCACCAGCGGTGACAGGGGCTTGCCGCCATGTAGCTCCAGTGCAATGACCGAGTTGAAAGGCAAGCCGGTAGCCTGCGCACCAATCTTGCTGTGGATGACTTCAGCCCCCCAGTCTTCCAGCGCCAGTGCCAGCGCGCAAACCTTGGAGATGGACTCCAGCGCAAAGCGGTACTGTGCATCCCCTGCGGTAGCCACTTGCCCTGCAGCCGTCACCACAGCGATGGCTGACAAATGGCTGGGAATGTCTGCCAGAAAGGGAATGTAGTTGGCATTGGCGCCGCCCTGGGCCTGCCCGTGGGCTTGATACGCGGTCTGCACTGCCGCCTGTACGGCTTCGAAATCTCGCATGTCATTTTCCTCCTGATGCACTGTTCCCCCCCCACGCAAGCATTCTTTCTCGCCAGGCAAGGCCATAGCATGGGGTATAGCACAGGCGCTGCGGGCCGCATATCTGAGCACTGATACGTACAATCTGCGCCACTGCATGAAGGGGCCCTGGCGCCCCATTTCAAGGAACAACATTGAGTGCCTCTTTTGCATCGGCATTGACAGCAGCGCGTGATGCAGCTGCCTCGCAAAATTATCCACAAGGCGTGCTCTACGTCATCGCCACGCCTATCGGCAATCTGGCCGACATCTCGCTGCGCGCCCTGCACGTGCTGCAGATCGTGGACGCCATTGCCTGCGAAGACACACGCCACACCCAGGGCATGCTGCGCAGCTACGGGCTGGACCGCCCCGGCAGCCAGCTGCTGGCCGTGCACCAGCACAACGAGGCCGAGGCCGCCGCAGGCATCATTGCCCGCCTGCAGCAAGGCCAGCGCATTGCCTATGTGAGCGATGCTGGCACTCCCGGTGTGAGCGACCCCGGCGCGCGCCTGTGCGCTGCGCTGCAGGCCCACGGCCTGCGCGCCATGCCCCTGCCCGGTGCCAGCAGCGTGACCAGCGCCATCAGCGTGGCAGGCTGCGTGCCCCCCGGCCAGACCGATGGCGGCTTTGTGTTTGCCGGTTTTCTGCCCACCAAAAATGCCGAGCGCCAGGCGGCCGTGCAAAAGCTGGCGGCAGAGCCGCGCTGCACCGTGCTGCTGGAAGCGCCACACCGCATTCAGGACATGGTCAAGGCCCTGGCCGTGCTGGGTGAGCGCAAGGTGACGCTGGCGCGCGAAATCACCAAGCAGTTTGAGCAGGTGAGCACCCATGCCGCGCAGGACGTCGCCGCCTGGCTGGAAGCCGAAGCCACGCGCAGCAAGGGCGAGTTCGTCATCGTGCTGCACCCGGTGGAGCTGCAGCAGGAAAACGGCGAAGCCGAGCGCGTATTGCGCCTGCTGCTGGCTGAGCTGCCCACCAAGACGGCCGTCAAGCTCACCGCCGAAATCACCGGCGCCAACCGCAACACCTTGTATGACCGCGCGCTGGAGATCAAGCGCGAAGCGGAAGGCGACGAGGAATAACAGCCAAATTGGCCGCTAGCGCTGATGCAGCAAGCGCTGGCAGCTATGGTTTTCAGGCGTAGGCCAGACCAGACGCTACGCCGCCAAACAGGTCGCCAGCCACCTGCGGTGTGGTCGGGAAGGCCAGCTTCAGCGCATCACGCAGCGTCTGCAGGGCCGACGAACCACCGGTCAGATACAGCGCCGTGATCTGCTCCTTGCGCAGACCGGCCTTGTTCACGCATTCCTGCGCGCACTTGACCACCTCGGCCAGCAGGGCCTGCAGGTGCTGCTCCAGCCCTTCAGGCGTAATTTGCGCAGCCAGGCCACTTTCCACCCAGCCCAGGTCCAGCCGCGCCACGGCAGCCGTGCTGGATGCGGTGATCTTGCCCTGCTCCACGGCATCGGCCAGGCGGTGGCCAGCTTGTTCTTCGAGTACCCGCATCAGGCGGGCATGCAGATGGCGGTCGCTGTAGTCGCTGCGCAGACCTTCGGCTTCACGCATGGACTTGGCGGTGTAGAGCCACTGAATCAGGTGCCAGGTGGACAGGTCATAGAACACGCGGCTGGGCACTTCGCGGCCGCTAGGGCCGTGGTGGCCCAGGCCCAGCAGGGGCTGCACTTCGGCAACGTTGAGCTTGTGGTCAAAGTCCGTACCGCCAATGTGCACGCCCGTAGTCGCCAGAATGTCCTGCGTGCGGTCCCGTTTGCCGGCGTGCTGCGGGCCCAGGCGCACCACGGTGAAGTCCGACGTACCGCCGCCAATGTCCACCACCAGAATGCAGGCCTCTTCGCTCAGGCGCTGCTCATAGTCCAGCGCTGCCGCAATGGGCTCCAGCTGGAAAGCCACTTCCTGGAAACCTGCTGTGTGCGCCGCCGCTTCCAGCGAAGCCTGTGCCTGCGCATCACGCTCGGGGTTGCCATCCACAAAGTGCACGGGGCGGCCCAGCACCACACGCTCGGGCATGCCGCCCATGTGCTGCTGCGCCTGGGTGGCCATGTGCTTGAGGAAGATGGCAATGATGTCCTGGTAACTCACCAGCTGGCCGTGCACTGCCGTCTTGTCCTGCAGCAGGCTGCTGCCCAGCAGGCTTTTGAGCGAGCGCATCAGGCGGCCTTCTTCGCCCGCCAGGTACTGCCGCATGGCATCACGGCCATAGTGCGTGCTGTGGTCTTCGTAGTGAAAGAACAGCGCCGTGGGCATGGCCGCTGCCTTGCCTTCCAGCGGCACCAGCTGTGCGCTCTGCCCGGCGGTGCGCCATGCCATGGCGGAGTTGGAAGTACCAAAGTCAATACCCAGCGTGGTGTGCGGAAGAATGTGCATGCAAGAAATCCAGAGCGGCAGCCCTCTATCAAAACAAGAGCTGCCAGCGCAGATGAAACAAGCTTTTAAGATACTTTTCTCTTTAAAAGCAAGCGTTTATCAGCGCTGGCAGCTATTTTTCTGATACTGCCTGATCAAACAAAGGGGCGCTATTGTGGCAGCTTGGGGAAAGCCTTGCTGGTCTTTCAGCATGCGCATACCAGCAGAAAGCTACCCTGCGAAACTCGACTTCACTCCTGCATCGCGACGCTTGTGCATGCGCGGGGAAGGCAGTGGCTATGCTGTCTGCTTTCGGCCAGCAGCAGACACTGCGACTAATGCTTTTGAGTGCCCTAGCCGTCCCTTTTCTTTATCTGCTGGAGTTTCGATGAATTCGGTACGGTCAATCAGTGCTGCTTTCGGCTTGGCAATAGCCAAATCCAGTCTGGTTTCCCCGGATATAGACGGTGGTTTCGAGGTACCGCGCCAAGCCGCTTGAAAAAACTCTCGTGGTCAGCAGAGTAACTAATCTCGCTAAAAACAATAGTCTCCGTTTGGAACTCGTCTTGGAGGGCTTTCGCAAGACCACGTGCAAGTGCAATGCCAAAACCTTTTCCAATAAATTCTCTCTCAATCGCAATGTGTTCTACTTTAAAGATCTTGCCATCATCGAGTAAATACCATTGGTGAATATATGCGATTTGCTTACTGTTGATTTTCACATATAGGTTCGGAGTGGAAGCGCTAACATCCTGCAATGATCCAATGCATTCGCTCCCTTGATAGGGGAAGGCGTAGTGAAGAAGTTGATGCTCCAATACCTGCCTTACCTCATTGTCTTTCAGTGTACATATAGGCGATTTTGGTTTGAGGAACCATGGCATCTTTAAAGCCATTGCACGTCCTTCGTCGATTGATAATTGCGACCCTTGTACTAAGTCTTATCGCATGCCTGAATTATTTCGTAGATCACTTGCAAGTGCGTCAGAGAACGCAATAAATTTCTTTATGTCCAAGACTTTTGTGCATGATCGGAGCGTGTTTTTTGCAAGAGGAAAACTCGGTGACGATGGCAGCGGAGCTGTCTATGCCTACTACGATGAACACGGAAAAGCACTCTATGTAGGGCAGTCAGGTCGAACGATCAAGTCCCGAATGCATGACCAAACCTCTCCACACAAGAAAACGTTATGGTGGGAAACTTGGAAAACAATGCGGTTCGTACAGGTGCGAGATTGCACTGATAGGCTTACTCTGGAACTGCTCTTAATACTTGCGCTTCAACCCGCTTTCAATACTAAGCCAGGTCCTAGGATGCTAGCCACCATGTTCGAGAATGCTGATGGCTTGAAAGCACCCGTCTAACCTAGAGGTTGACTCGTGGTGAAAGCCCTGGGTTCGGGTGCAAACCTAATCAGCCAGCGAGTAAAGCAAGCCTAGCCTTACCACGGTCATGAATGTGGTGCCCGCCCTAGGACTGCAGAAGAATATCAGTCCTTAGCTATTTGCTGAAAGCTGCAAAGGGTCCCAAGTGACAGCCCCAAACGGCCATGAGCAGGCGTTCGATTTATTGATTCCTATGCCTTAATAATGGCTGTTGGTGGGAAGTATTCGTAGCCGAAGAGTTCCTCGGTGAACGTGTTTAACGAAGATCGTTACATGGCAAAGTTGAAATCAGAGCGACATCATTGGTGGCCTGAGTGCGTGTCTCGACACTGGGCTGGGGAAGATGGCAAGACTGGCTGGCTCAAGCCAGACGGAACTACTGTGCGAATACCTCCTGCCAGGCTGGGTGTCATAGGCAACGGGCACCACATCAAGCTGGGGCAGAACAATGAGGACACCTCTTGGGATCAGTCCTTTGAACGCGTATTCGATAGAGCTGATAGTGCTTTCCCAGACTTGATTCGCTGGCTAGGAGACTTGGAGCGTAGGCCTGTCCGTGACGTACCCGAGCTGAGACAGCGCTTCATCGCGAACCCTTGCTCTGACGCCGACTTGACTCGCATAACGGAATGCGTCGTATCTCTGGTCGTACGAGGGCCTATGAATCGTGAGGGGTGCATCACTTTGGCTGAAAAAATCCGAGGCCCTCTTCCGACGCCTGAGCGTAATGCCCTGATCGGACTCAACATGAGGAACTCTCACCGCCTTATTGCCGATAGTATCGGGGCACACGCTAAATTCGTGGTTGTGTATTCGCAGGGCAAGGAGTTCGTTTTCGGAGATGGCTTCTTTCACAACCTGCGAAACATCCAGAACGCTCCGAGTTCACCTAAGTGCTTCGTGCCGATTACGCCGCACATCTGCGTTCTCGTGTGCCGTCCATCCAGCTACATGGTCAACCCGAAACTCACGACTCTAGTGCTAAACGACCACGAGGTCGACATCTGCAACAACACAGTGCAGGTCTATTCAAAGAACGCGATCTTCTTCCGTTCGCAACAGCCCTTGCTAACTGAAGCGTTCCAGCAATGTCAGCATTTGATGTACTCGGATCCAGATAACCCCATCGATAGCCTGATCCACTGCATCCCAGGTATACCCAGCAGGGATACATCGTTGGATCACATATTCCACCGATATGGGCGCTGACCGGCGGTCGCTACTGTATGGTTTTTTTCTTACCGACGACCAAAGGACTGCTTTGGGTCGAGAGCAGGCTTTCAAGCAGAGCGATGCTGCTTGCTACCACCCCGCGCGCGCAAGCGTCGCGCGTGATCGAAATAAAAAATCAA
>ERZ1034913.1616-NODE-1616-length-13194-cov-4.531015_pt1 | contig 13194 bp, 7 predicted proteins | sample MGYA00520697_ERZ1034913 | MGnify/ENA primary metagenome ERZ1034913 (study PRJEB33766, sample SAMN09781786) | gut metagenome | biome: gut microbiome | host: Homo sapiens | place: Madagascar | study: EMG produced TPA metagenomics assembly of the PRJNA485056 data...
CTTCTTTAATAATGCCGCATCTGCCAAGCATTGTTGCGTGGGCAATGCTGCCCTCGATGTCTTCTTTATACATTCTGCTGTCGAATGAAATCGAGCTGTTAAAATCGTTAGTGGTTTTTGAAAGCTCCTTTTTGAAGCGTCCTTTCCAAAGCTGCATTATTATTTCTCCTTACATTATGTTTAGCCGTTGTAAAGCACTTTGTTGCTTTTGGCTTTAAATATTTATTTACACCTTGTTATTAATGTTGGGTTAACCTGTAGGGGCGTTCATTAGACGCCCGCAAGTAATCGCAGAATATTTTTCAACCGACAAATACCGTAAAAAATAAAAAGGTGTAATAAACACTTATCGGGGCAGAGAAATTCCCTGCCCCCGATTATGTATGCAAATCAAAGATTTAATTATTTGATAAGGCCTTTCTTTGCACGAACCTTGATTGGAAGACCAAAGAGGTTGATGAAGCCTGCACTGTCGTTCTGGTCATAAACCTGATCCTCATCAAATGTAGCAATTTCCTCATCATAGAGTGAATACGGGCTTGTTACGCCTGCATCAATGATGTTGCCCTTGTAAAGCTTAAGCTTTACATCACCTGTTACATACTCCTGAGTGCTGTCAACAAAAGCGGAGAGAGCCTCACGGAGAGGTGTGTACCACTTGCCGTCATAAACAAGCTCTGCAAAAGCATTTGCAACATTCTGCTTGTAGTGGAGTGTATCCTTGTCAAGGCAGATTTCTTCAAGCTTTGCGTGAGCGGCATAGAGGATTGTACCACCGGGAGTTTCATAAACACCGCGAGCCTTCATACCAACAAGACGGTTCTCAACGATATCTGTGATACCTACACCGTTTCTGCCGCCGATTTTGTTGAGTTCCTTAATGAGTTCAACGCTGTCGATAACCTCGCCGTTAAGCTTTGTGGGAACGCCCTTTTCAAATGTAAGAGTTACATACTCTGCCTTATCGGGAGCCTGCTCAGGTGAAACACCGAGTTCAAGGAAGCCTTCCTTATTGTACATCGGCTCATTTGCAGGATTCTCAAGGTCAAGACCTTCGTGGCTCAAGTGCCAGAGATTCTTATCCTTTGAGTAGTTTGTTTCACGGTTAATCTTGAGCGGAATATTGTGCTTTTCAGCATATTCAATCTCATCTTCACGGCTCTTGAATTCCCACGTTCTCCAAGGAGCGATAATCTTCATGTCGGGAGCGTAAGCCTTGATAGCAAGTTCAAAACGAACCTGATCGTTACCCTTGCCTGTACAGCCGTGGCAAATTGCGTCAGCACCTTCGGCTTTTGCAATTTCAACGAGTCTTTTTGCAATGATAGGACGAGCAAAAGATGTGCCGAGGAGGTACTTGCCCTCGTAAACAGCACCTGCTTTTACTGTGGGAATGATATATTCGTCAACAAATTCCTTGTTGAGGTCTTCAATGTAAAGTTTTGATGCGCCTGTTTTGATAGCCTTTTCTTCAAGACCGTCAAGCTCTGTACCCTGACCAACATCACCCGAAACAGCGATAACTTCGCAGTTGTCGTAGTTTTCTTTAAGCCACGGAATGATGATTGAAGTATCAAGACCGCCTGAATATGCAAGAACTACCTTTTTAATCTTATTGTCAGCCATTTTTGATTCCTCCGGAATTTGGAAACACTTTATGTCGGTGTTTCCTTTACTTAATTTTTATTACTCTTACATTATACACTCTGTTTTCAAAAAATCAAGTGTTTTTTGAATAAATATTCAATGTTTTTTCAAATTTGCATTTTGGGGTACAAATTGACTGAAATCTGTCGCTTTTTCGCTGTATTATCGGTATTTTTGGCGGTTGATATGTTACATTCACCCTGCATTTTCTCAAAAATGTATATATTCACAAAAAATGAATATTCATTTTATTCATTTCTTTTTGCATAATAATTCATGCATATACACTCATTTTGCATATTTTTCATTTTATTCAGTTTACAAACAACATAATCATAATTACACACCGCATATATTCAGATAAAGTCAAAATAAATGAAGATTGAATTTTTAACATATTTTTGTTATACTGTTTTTAACAGATCAAACATTATGAAAGGAAGATCTATATGTCAGCATTCAAAGAGATAAATCCGAAAGAAATTGTTGAAAGTCCGTTTAAGCTTATCGGTGATGATTGGGCGCTTGTTACGGCAGGCGACAGGGAAAAATTCAACACAATGACGATAAGCTGGGGCGGTGTAGGCATTATGTGGGGTAAGCCCGTTGTATTCACCTTTATTCGTCCGCAGAGATATACATTTGCGTTTATGGAGAACGGCGACCGCTATACAATGAGCTTTTTTGATGAAAAGTACAGAGATGCCCTCAAATTCTGCGGTTCAAAGAGCGGCAAGGATTATGACAAGGTAAAGGAAACAGGCCTTACTCCTGCGTTCACGGAAAACGGCTCTGTATATTTTGAAGAGGCAAAGCTTGTTCTTGAATGCAAAAAAATGTACGCTCAAAGTCTTAATGCCGAAAGCATTGCCGACCGTGAAAGCGTTGACAAGTGGTATGACAACGACTTCCATAAAATGTACATCAGCGAAATTACAAAGGTTCTTGTAAAAGTATAATCGGTAATTTTAAATTCATCATGACAAAATGGCAGACAATCACACGGTTGTCTGCCATTTTCTATTTAAAAAGCTGTACAAAAAATGTCCCTCACATTTTGTGAGGGACATTCCTTACTATATCGACTAAACGGAACGATATGTCAATTGCTTTAAAACTTATTAAAAGTTGCTGATGAGGTTTACAACAAACTTCTGAATAGTAGTAGCATCCTTAACTGTGATTGTGCTGTCATGGTCAACATCGGCAGCAGTAAACTGGTCATTTGTGAATGCAACGAGCTGAACAACATACTTCTGAACTTCGGTTGCATCTACAACTGTGATGTCGCCGTCCATGTTAACATCACCAAGGGTTACATCGCCGACAAATACCGTTGATGCGTTTACTGATACTTTTTCAAAGCCTGCAATGCCTGTTACATCGCAAACCTTGCTGTTATTTACAACAGATGCCTGATTAAGCTTGTTGCCCTTTACATAACCCAATGTAAGGTACTGTGTGTCAAGATATACGCTTGCAGTACCTGAACCGATAACCTCAAATGTGAGTGAGATAAATGTATCTCCGTTGTACTGAGTAGGAACCTGTGGGTTAGTAAATATACCCTTAATTACATTGCTGTAAGCATTGTGAATAAGGTTTGACTGTGAAGGCATGATTGTCTGCTTGCCGTCTGCCTTGTTATCAGCCATGTTGAATTTGAGCTTGCTTGAATCGTACTTAACAGCCCACTGTCCGTCAACAACGCCCATGTTTGAGTTGAGCTTGTAGAGAACAGTTACCTTCTTGCCGTCAGTGCTTACTGTCTTTGATGCAGAACCAAAGTAATTTGAAGTAGCGTTTACTGTGAGCTTCTGAGCAGGAGCAGTAGTCGGCTCTGTAGCTGTTGTTGGCTGTGTAGGTGCAGTCGGCTGAGTAGCTGTTGTTGGCTGTGTAGCTGTTGTAGGCTGTGTAGCTGTTGTAGGCTGTGTAGCTGTTGTAGGCTGAGCTGAAGTAGTAGGCTGTGTCGGAGGTACAGGAGATGTCGGAACAATGCCGCTCTCGATGTCGCCGTTCTTCATAGCATATGAATATGTGCCGTTTACACCGTTTCTTGTTGCGTCAACCTTGATTGTGCTTGTTTTCTTGAGAGCTGATGTTGCAACTGTGAATGCACCTGTAACATCGTCTGCAGTAGCAGTATATGTCTTACCGTCAACTGTAACAGTTACCTTTGCACCGCTGGCTGTAACACCTGATACAACGCTCTTGCCTGCAACTGCATATGTGAGTGTTGCAGGAGCAAGTACAAGTGCCTTCTGAGCTGACTTGAGGTCTGCAATCATAGCATTCATATCTTCAGCTGTTGTAGCGTCTTCGCCTGCTTTAATCATAGCCTCGGCTGACTTGAGAACCTTCTGAGCATTTGCCCAGCTCTTTGCTGTGTAGTCTGATGCTGTCATAGCAAGAATCTTTCTTGCTTCTTTCTTGAGTGATTCATAAGGTGAAACAACGATTGGCTTTGATGTAAGCTTGTATGTTGTACAACCTGCGTTTGTAATTTCGATTGTAGCGCCGTCTCTAACGCCTGTGATATCTGCTGTCTGACCTGAACCGCTGCTGAGAATAATGCTTACTTCGTCAACATTATCGAACTTAACAACATAGTTGCCGTCAGAATCTTTTTCTGTAAGAGCAACGCCCGGCCATGTGCCTGTGAGCTTCTGTGTATCATTCCAAGCATAGATTTTGTAGCTTGCAGATGGGCTGTAAGGCTTGATTGTTACGGAAACAGAACCCTCTGCAGGCTCTGGCTCACCGCCGCCTCCCTGCTGATTACCGTTGGTTACTGTCTTAACCGATGCGTAGTTGCCGTTCTGAATTTCGAGAACAGCACCGTCATAAAGACCTGTGATATCGCCTGACTGTGAGCCGCTGCCGTTGTTGAGAACAACGCTGAATGACTTGTCGGCTGAAACAGGAAGTGTGAGTTCATATGTGTTTGCCTGACCTGAAACGGCTGCTGCCTTTTGACCCGGCCATGCACCGTTGAGTGCTGTGCTTGCACCTGTCCAAGCGTAAACATTCGGAGCGCCTGCTGTGCTCTTGATTGTAAGCTTTGATGTCTGACTTGCTGTCGGACCGGGAACAGTTGTGCTCTGTGTAGGGCTGGTTGTAGGCTTTTCGTCGTTTTCGCCGAGCTTGAGGAATGTGAATTTAGCCTCTGAGGTTGCCTTGTCGTTTGTAGCTTCAACAGTTACTTCGATTGTATCGTTCTTGTAAGCTGTCTGACCGATTGTGAATGTGTCGCCGTCCTTAACAACAAACTTGTTACCGCCGTCAACAGAAACCTTTGCGCTGTCGCATTCCTTGAGAGAAACAGTAACCTGCTCTGTGCCGTAGAACTTCGGCTCGCCTGTGATTGATACAAGTGGCTGACCGTCAGCATTTTCCATAAGGATTGTGCCGTTTACACCGCTGTTGAAAGTTACCTTACCGTCAGTAACAACTGAAGATGAGTTGTCATAAGTATTGATTATATAACTGCCGTCTTCCCAAAGAGTTGAAACATCAACAGTTACGCTTGAATTTTTGTTACAGCCGATTACTGCAGCTGCCTGATCTGTTACGCCGTACTTATCGTATGTACGGCCGAAAGCAACACCGCTTGTAGCAGAGAGCTTAACATTTGCGCCGGCACCGATAGATACATGCTTGTTACGGAACTGACCAACCTTCTGCCACTGAGCAAGAAGAGTTTTGTTCATGTCGTTCCAGTTCATATCACTTCTGAGTGCATGACCCGATCCGCCGTAACCGTCAAATGCAACGCCGGGATAGAGAGGACGGTTGGTTTCGTCACCGTAGAAAATCTGAATTCCGCCCGGGAGAAGGAGGAATGCAGCCGCATTGTAAAGCATTGTGTTCTCATCGCCACGGGTAAGTGTTTCATCGTGTGATGACATAAATGAAAGAACGTTAAAGCCTTCCTTTGTGTTAATCTTGTCTGCATAGCCCTGATATGTGTTTGCAACACTACCGCTTGCAAGAGCACCGCCGCCTGTAACTGCGAAGTTAATCATTGAGTCGAAGCCGCCCTCGGAATAGTATGTGTCGTAGCCTACACCGTGATCCCAATGCTCGCCTGTCATCCAGAAATCTTCTTTCCAGTCAGCACCTGCTTTGCCCTTGTTGTTGGATCTCCACTCTCTGAGAGCAGAAACACAAGCCTGCTTGAGCTGGTTCCAAGAAGCCTTATCAACATGCTTTGCAGTATCGCAACGGAAACCGTCAACACCGTACTCCTTAACCCACTCTGAAAGCCAGGTTGAAAGGTAGCCTGTTACTGTGTTTGCTTTACCGTATTTTGCGAGCTTCTGAGCATATGTACCTTCCTGCTTCCACTTTGTTTCGAGGATCGGAGGAATTGTAACATCCTTTGTCTGCTCTGTTCTGAAGTCGGGAAGTCCGCTGAGTGACATTGTAAGATCACCGCCGGCACCCTCTGTATATCCGGGAAGACCGCTGCGGATCCAGTCATTGCTCCACCATTTGCCCCAGTCTTCTTCTGATGTTTTATAGTCAATGTGGTCGTTTACTTCACCTACATCTGTGAGCTTGTATTTGAAGTCTAACGCACCGTCAAGGAGAGTACCGAAGCCGAACTGCTCCATATCTGCAACGGTGTTGTAGCCTGTGTGGTTCATTACGATATCCATGATAACTCTGATACCGTGCTCATGCGCTGTGTCAACGAGAGTTTTGAACTCCTCTTTTGTACCGAAGTTTGCATCGGTTTCGGTATAGTCAAGAACATAGTAGCCGTGATATGAGTAGTGAGCAAAGCCCTTACCTGAATCACAATAGCCGTGAATCTGCTCATACGGAGCTGAGATCCAAATTGCATTTACACCGAGGTTATCAAAATAGCCCTCTTCAATTGACTGAGTAACACCTGCAAAGTCGCCGCCGTGGAATGTACCGGGGTTTGTATCCCAGCCGTCAAGCGGTTTGCCGTCCTTGTCAAGTGTTCTGCCGTATGAATGGTCATTTGCGGTGTTTCCGTTCTTAAAACGGTCGGTAAGCAGGAAATACACATTGGCATTATCCCATGTAAAGCCGTCATCTTCAACAAGTGAACCTGCGGCAGTTGATGATGCAGATGTGCTGCTGTCATCGGAAACTGTTGCAGCACTTGCCGAACCAAATGCTACGGAAGCACCGGGGAGAGCCATACAAAGTGTCAATACGGCACTGAGCGCTCTCTTCATACTTCTTTTTTTCATTGTTTGATTACTCCTTTCAAAGCTTTTAAAACGTAGGGTCAAACATCCCTAGACAATTTGATTTTATCACAAAACTCTCACAAAAACTACACATAATGCTTTTATTTTGTAAAAATAGCAACTTACACAATCTTTACACTGGAATTTCAATTGCCCCCCTGCCGAAAATTACATAAATACGGTCGGGAATAATAAGATTTGTACTTAACAAAACCTTATTCCCGACCGCAATCTTCGCTTTTTAATTTTTATCTTATCTGAGTCTTACATTCAAAAATCTGAGTTTAAAGGTTGAGCCGACGCCGAGTTTGGAATCTGCGGTAATATATCCGCCTGTTTTTTCAACAATTGATTTTGCAAGCGACAGACCTATGCCGACGCTTGACGGGGATGAATTCTGTGCTTTATAGAACCTCTCAAAAATGTGGGGCAAATCCTTCGGGCTGATTCCGCAGCCGTTGTCGCTTATGATGATTTCCGAATACATACTGTTCCTTTCGGCAGAAATTCTGACATAACCGCCGTCGGTATGCTCAATACAGTTTTTTACAATGTTTGAAACTGCCTCGCAAATCCAGCGAAAATCGCAATTAAGATTAAAATCATTTTTGAGTTTTTTTTCAATTCTCACATCACGGATATCGGCAAGAACCTCTGTGCGTGAAATGCACTCGTCAATTATTTTTTCAACCGACACATCTCCAAACTTCAATTTAACAGTTCCCGAATCAAGCATTGAGAGCGTGAGCAGACTTTTTACAAGGAAATTAATCGAATGGGCATTATGCGCTATATCCATAACAAAATCCCGTCTGATTTCAACGGGCATATCATCGTCATCAAGGATATTTTCGGTTGTAATCAAAATTGAAGTCAGCGGTGTTTTAAGCTGATGTGAAATGTCGGCAAGCGAATTTTTGAGGATTTCTTTCTCTCGCATTGAATTGTCGGCATACTCACGAAGCATTACCGTTGTTTTTTGAATCTCCTGCTTTAACAGCGACATATCGTCGTCGGTTGAGCCGTCAAGGTCGAGGTCGTACTCTCGGTTGTTTATTTTTTCAAGACATTTTACAATTTCAAGTCGCTGTCGCTTTTGCTTTTTACAGTATCTTATGAACACAATGCAGAGCAAAATTCCGAACACACAAACACCTGCGGTTGTAATCACAATTGTAATCATTGCATAACTTCCGCTCTGAATGTCAACCCAGCCATTGTCGGATTTTATTCCGTACTTTGCAAAGTCACCTTTTATGCCGGCAGTATCGCTGTTCAAAATTTGAGCAAGCTCCTTTTCCGAAATGTCGGGATATTGTTCCCTAACCTTTTCCGCAACGGCAATTATCTTTTTATCCGTGCTTTCACGAACAGCGTTAAAGCCTGCACCGATGCCTACTGCAACAGCACAACAGAAAAGTGCCGTTATCGCAAGCATTACCGCAAGAAATTTTGATGTGCTTTTCATTATACCTCCAGCCTGTAACCAAGGCCCTTTACGGTTTTAATTATATTTGTATCAAGTTTTTTGCGAAGTCTTTTTATGTACACGGTCAGCGTGTTGTCCTCAACATAATTTCCCGACAAATCCCATATGCGTTCAAGAATCTGTTCACGGGTCAGCACCTTGCCGCTGTTTTTGGCAAGCATTGCAAACAGGCGGTATTCAAGCGCCGTAAGCACAACAGGATTGCCGTTTTTGCAAACCTGTTTTTTGTCAAAATCAATGCTGATGTCGCCAAAATTCATAGTCATAGTTTTGTCGAGCTTTTTGGTGATTCGTTTAATTCTTGCAAGAAGCTCACGGCTTGAAAACGGTTTTGTTATGTAGTCCTCCGCTCCGAGGTCAAAGCCTTTTACAATGCTGTCCTCATCGTCAAGTGCGGTGAGAAAAATCACGGGAGTTTCGCACACTCTTTTTATCTCGTCACAAAGTTCAAAACCGTTGCCGTCGGGAAGTGACACATCAACAATAAAAAGGTCAAAGTCACCGCCGAGAGAGTTAAGGGTTGATTCGGCATTTTCACACAACGCAACCTCAAAGCCGTTTTGTTCAAGAGTGTAAACAAGTCCTTTTGAAATTGCACGGTTGTCCTCAATAAGAAGAATTTTCACAAAAAGTCCTCCCAAAATGAAATTCGGGCGGATTAAATCAATAATCCGCCCGTCAGCAATGAAAACATACAAAATATTGTGGTATCTGTTGTTACAACTACATTATAACAGAGTGTAAAACTATTGTCAACAAATTTCAACAAAATAGAGTCTGTTGGCTGAATATGACGCTCAGATATTGTCGTTTCTGATTGTTTCAATAATATTTTGTTTATTAACCTTTGAAATTGAGTATTTCATAATCAGCCATACCACAATAAATACAGCCGCAATACTAATCAAAATCGCTTTCCACGGAAATACAAAGCTCATTGGGACGCTTCCTTTTGAAAATGCCGAGAAGATTGCAAATACACCGAGAACGCCGAGAGGAATACCGATAAGCAAAGATTTTATGCCGTACATAAGGCTTTCGAGGCGAATCATACGGTTAAATTCTTTCTTTGTCATACCGATAGATTTAAGCGATGCAAATTCCTTGCTCCTCAACTGCATATTGGTTGAAATTGTGTTGAAAATGTTTGTAAGTCCGATGAGCGAGATAACACCGATGAAACCGTAAACAAATATTCCGACAATCAGCATAACGGCATTGAACTGTCTTACGGTTTCTTCATAGTCATAAATGTAAATGCTGTCGTCCACACCTTCCATAGACTCAATACGGTTTGTAAGCGAAGTGTGGTTCGATGTATTGGCGTAGAGGGTAATATAGCATTTGTGTTCGCCAAGCTGAGGTGAGATTACACCCTGTTCACCGATTATCAATCCCTGACCTAAAATTGTTCCTTCGCCGATTACAGAATCAGCCGACTTTGGAATTTCATCAAACACTGACGAAACCTTTAATTTGCCTGCTATCAGCTCATTTCCGTTATCATCATTTCCGTAAACGATAAACTTTGTCGGAGCGGTTTTGCCGAACAGTTTCATTGGCTTGGAAGAGTTGCCACTCTCACTGTTATCGGGGGTTACCTGAGAATACACAAGTACACCGCCCTTGACCTTGTTGTAATCAAGTTTTAATTCCCTGCAAATCTGAACAAAGGTATCGTGTTCAAACTCAAGAAATTCCACGCTGAATGACTTTGTACCGTCAGCATTGTCATAAAGGAAATTTTCTCCGCATTCGTTAACAGGCACATCTGCCGACACATGACCGTACTGTAAACCGACTGTCAGATAATTTTCAATTTCAGGCATTTTTTCAATTGCCTGAGCCTGCTTTGTATCAATTCCGGAAACCATATAGCTGTAGTCTGTTTTGCCGTAGTAATGCTCTGTATATGTCATTCCATAGTCCATAAATGCCGAAACTGCAATGAACATTGCAACGCTTACAACGATTGAAATAACCGTTGTGCGATACTTTTTCCTACTGCGTTTAAGGCTCTTTGAGGCGATTTCACCGCCTACACCGAAAAGCTTTTTCGTAAGCTTGGATGTGCGGTACGGTTTGTTATTCTTTACCTTGATATCCTCGTTGCCTCTGATTGCAACAAGCGGTGGGATTCTTGACGCACGCAGTGCAATGAAGAATGATGAACAGAATATAGTAACAGCCGAAAGAACGATTGCACAAATAATCGGAATTGTCGGAGTTACAAATACAAATGTTGCACCGCTCAGCATATCACTGAGAACGCTGTTGAGTATTGTAATAAGAATTGCGTTTACACCGAGTCCGAGAAGTATGCCGAGAGGGATACCGATTAAGCCGAGAATGAAACCCTCAAAAAGCACATTCCTGCGGATTTGCCTTTTGGTTGCGCCGACTGATGCAAGCATACCGTACATACTCGTTTTCTCGGTAATTGAAATTGCAAAGCTGTTACGGATTACAAACACGCTTGCAAGCATTACTATAATAATGATAATAACGGCAAGGCTGAAAATCACAGTATTTGTTGCCTCATTTGAACCGTAGCCTTTCATGCTGAGGAGTATGGAATTGAATTCGTATGCATTTATTCCAGAGGTCTGTTGATCTTCGGGTGAAATTTCATCGCTGATTACATTACTCATATCATCAGCTTTAAAGCCTAAAATATCCGCTGTATTTTGAAGATAGTTGCTTTCGCTCTGAGGAGTATAGGCGATATACAGCTTATTCATATGCTTTGTTTTGATTGCCTCGACAGGAGCTTTTTCATCAGACACGGTATATATCATAGAAAAATTTGACGGATCATAGAGTTCGCTCGTTTTCGGTCTTTCAATAATACCCGTTACGGTATAGGTTCTTTTTACCGTGTCAATAATGCTGCACTTATTAAAATCTTTTTGCAACAAATTATGAATGCCTTCCTCATCGGGGACATTGCCGTCTTTGTCGGTAAGAACACCGACATCAAGTGTGATTTTGTCACCGACTTTCACATTTTTTCCGTCCTGTGTTTTAAACGATTTTGTAACAACAGCCTCACCCGAATTTGTGGGGAACTTGCCCTTTATAAGGTCTATCTTAAAACAGTTGCCGTAGGTATTTTCGCTCATGGCAAGAACGCTGTAATCGCAGATTTCGCCGTCAGCATTTTTTGTCCTGGCATATCCGAGCCTTTCTTTATAGAAGGCATTTTCAACATTACGGTTCTGTCGGATTTTATCAATTTTTGCGGTGTCGATAATATCAAGTGCAACATCATAATTGCCCGACCAGGTTTTTTGACCGTCAATCATAGTCTGTCGGCCGCTGAGTGCCATTCCCGAAACAACCGTAATAAGTGCCGCCGAGAGCATAATGCCAATGATTGTAACAATTGTACGCACCTTGTTAAGTCGCAGGTTTTTAAGAGTAAGCTTGTTGAGAAGTTTCATAAAATCAAGCCCCCTCAACAATTTTGCCGTCGCTGATTGTTATGATTCTGTCAGCCTGTTTTGCAATGTCAAGGTTGTGCGTAATCATTATAACAGTCTGTCCGTAACTCTGATTGCACATTTTGAGCATACTCATAACCTCGTCGCTTGACTTTGAATCAAGGTTGCCTGTCGGTTCATCGGCAAGCACAAGAGACGGATTGTTAATGAGCGCTCTGGCAATAGATGTTCTCTGTTGCTGACCGCCCGAAAGCTGGTTTGGAAGGTGTTTTCTTCTTGCACGCAGTCCGAACGAATCAAGAATCATCTCAAGTCTTTCTCTGTCAACACCTCTGCCGTCAAGGTCACAGGGGAGCGTGATGTTTTCTTCAACAGTCAGAATCGGGATAAGATTGTAGAACTGATAGACAATGCCCACCTGTCTGCGGCGGAATACGGCAAGCTTGTCATCATTCATTTTGCTTATATCGTTGCCGTCAAAAAAAATTTTTCCGCTTGTGGGACGGTCAACACCGCCGATAAGATGAAGAAGAGTTGACTTGCCGCTGCCGCTTGCACCGACAATGGCAACAAATTCGCCCTTTTCAACCGAGAACGAAACATCGTCAACCGCATGGACAAGGTTTTCACCGCTTCCGTAGGTTTTTGTAAGATTTTCAACTTTCAGAATTTCCATAAAATATACCTCCAAATTCATTTTACACCCATATTATAGTGACGCAAAATGACTGTAAAGTGAATCCTGCAGACAAATTTTTCCGTAGGGCAGCCCACTTGAATACAAGCAAAACCTTTTTTATTGTGTTTACCATAAAGAAATAACCGCCCTGTGCTGCGAATACAAGGCGGTTACCAAAAATAATTTGTCTTAAAAGCGGAACAGCTAAAGCCGTTTCCTTATCTATATATTAACATCTAACTATTAATATGTCAATAATATGTCAATCATTTTTCGGTGTGTCGCTTCGTTGCACACCGTTTTTTATTTCTCGTTTTTATTTACAATCTAAAAGTAACGCTCGGGCGATAATGCTTGAACTATCGCAAACTGTCTTCACGAATTGGGCGTAGCGACACGCTACCTGCAGTTTTGAAAATATATTTTGATAAGATTATTCGGCTTGTCGGCAATGCCTATGCCTAAAAAATCACCATCATGGGTTTTCATTCTGAAAAGCTGACCGTTCTCGTACCCCGACTTGGCAAGGTATGTTCTGTCGGCACTCAACGCACCGCCGTTTGCAAATCGTTTTGCCTGTGCAGACGATACGGCAAGATAGCCCAGGCTTATAAACAGGCTTTCAACGGAACGCAGTATTTCTTCAACATTTCCGTTTTCACAGATGCTTTTCAGCTCGTCAAGGGTTATGCATTCGTCAAGCGAAAA
>ERZ1034913.1622-NODE-1622-length-13135-cov-29.179205_pt1 | contig 13135 bp, 15 predicted proteins | sample MGYA00520697_ERZ1034913 | MGnify/ENA primary metagenome ERZ1034913 (study PRJEB33766, sample SAMN09781786) | gut metagenome | biome: gut microbiome | host: Homo sapiens | place: Madagascar | study: EMG produced TPA metagenomics assembly of the PRJNA485056 data...
GGTCATAAATGTTGGCGTAGCTCTGGATCGAAGAATCGTTGTTGGGGTCGGCAAGACCTGCGTTGCCTGCGCCGAACCAGTTGCAGACGATTGTGCTGACCGTGCCCTCGCCGTTATCGTAGACGATCGCAGAGTTCTCGATCGCCACCTGATAGCCATCAGGCAGATCATCAAGCACCGGCGTTTTTGCCACGACCTCACCGGTCTTCATGTCGAGCGCAAGAAGATTCACGGGGTCTGCGTTGTCGGTGAACATCACAAGATTCGGCGTCAGCGTCGGAGAGCAACCGCCGCCCCATGCAAGACCGCCGCCGGTGGTCTTATCGCCTTCCCCGCTGACCTTCGCGCCGACGCTCTCATACGGCGTACACCAGACAGCCTCGACGCCATTGTTGGCGCGCAGCAGATAGCAATTCCTATTGGTCAGAATGACCGCACCGTCCTTGGAGGCGGCGATGCCGTTCTCCGCGCCCTCACCGGGCGTCAGCTCGTAGACGAAAACCGCCTTCGACAGGTCGGTCTGCTCACCGTTGAGGATCGCTTCGATTGCCGAGTGGGCGATATAGCCGAGAACGCCCTGCTGCTGGCGCTCGGGATAGATGCGGAAGCCGCCGGTGGCGAACCAGAGGTTCCCGTCGTAGTCAAATACCACGGAAAGAAGATTCTGCGTCAGCTCCTTGCCGAGCGCGGCCTCTGCCGCCGCCTTGATGTCGATGTCAAGCACCTTTTCAAACTCGGGAAGGACATTGCCCTCCTCGTCCGTTGCGCGGAGCATCAGTACATGGTTGTTGCTGGTCGGGCAGACGATGCGGTTTTCAGCGTCCAGAAAAGTATAGGAGCTTTGGATCAGGTAGCTGCCGCCGTCATGCTGCTTCGGGGAAAAATAACCGAGCGTCTTTGTTTCTTCCGCGTTCAGATCGCGGATGGCGATGCCGCCGAGCAGCGGAACGACCGCATGACCGTGGCTGTCAAAGTAAATGGCGGGCGATGCATTCGCGTTTGTCGTTTCATAGGAAACATGAATCTCCGGATAGATGCCGAGCGGCAGGATCTCATCGGTTGAATCGGTATTATAGCCGTCGTGATGGATGTTCGCGTCACTCTTTGCCATGTAAGGGTTTTCCTCGACCTGCTTGGGCTGCAAAGCCTTCACGGGAAGCGCACCGGATACCGGCGCAGAAGGTGTTGTTTCCTCAACAGGTGCGGCTGCCTCAGCCGGTGTTGCTGCAGCGGAAGGTGCCTGCGTATCCTCCGCCGGTGTCTGTGCTGCGCTGCAGGCTGCCATTGACAGGGTCAGTGCCCCCGCCAGCAGGAAACTGCCTACAGAATAAATCGGGTTTCTCTTTTTCATCAGTGATCCTCCTTGCCATGTTGGTTGTGCTCCGCTCGGGACGAAGCAGACGGTTGTTTTTTCTCTACCCATGCACAAAGCCCTTGCCGGAACGCTTCTTCCGTTATCGGCTCCAGCAGAAAGTAGTCCACGCGCAGCCGAAACGCATGCAGGGAAAAATCCAGCTCGCTGCACCAGATGATGCGCGTTTCCGGAAAAAGTGCTCGCAGGTGCTCCACCGCATTCAGCCCATCCACGCCCGGAAGGGCAATCACGGCGTTGGTCGGTGCATTTTTGCGTGTGACCTCAAAGAACACCTCTTGCCCGCGGTAGCAGTCCACCTTCGGGAACAGACCGCGCTCTGAGCAGAACCGTGAAAGCTGCTCTGTGTAAAAGGCCTCCTGTGTTTCGCTCTTTGTCAGCACGGCAATGTGGTACATAGCGTTCCGCCCTCCTCCCTTTTTTCCTGCCGTCGTTGACTATTTCTGCTTTCAGTATACGGAACGGTGCAAGCTTTTCAAGCCTTTTGGCACGAAAGCCCCAATTCCGGCACGAAATCGGGTTTTTCCGCTGTGCCGGTGCCGGACAGTTGTGGTATAATTAACATAGAATCTTTTCCGAAGGAGTCAGTCCGGCATGAGAATAGCAATTGTGGATGATCTTGAGACCGAGCGCGCGCAACTGAAAACGCGCCTTGCACGGCAGCTGCGCCTGTGCGGTGCCGAGGCGGAGCTATTGGAATTTGAAAGCGGCGAGAGCTTTCTCGCCGCAGAAAAAGAGCAGCGCTTTACCGCTGCATTTCTGGATATTTACATGCATGGGATGAGCGGCATGGACGCTGCAAGGGAGCTGCGCAGGACGGACGCAGACTGCCTTCTGATCTTCACCACGACCTCGACCGACCACGCGCTGGAAGGCTTTCAGGTGCGTGCGCTTCACTATCTCGTGAAGCCCTTTTCCGAGGAGGAGCTTTCCGCCCTGCTTGCCGAGATGCTCGCAAGGCTCCCTCGCCCGGAGCCGGTCCTGACGGTGAAGGTCAGCGGCAGCGATGTCCGTCTTTGCTATCGGGACATTATTTCTGCCGAGCATTTTGCGCACAGGATCAACATCCGCACGACCGCCCTGAAAACGCTGGTCATACGCCAGAGCTTCAAGGTATTCACCGAGCCGCTAAAAAAAGACCCTCGCTTTTTCGTATGCGGCAGAGGCACGATCGTCAATTTAGAGCATGCCGCTGATTTTCGGGAGGGCGCTTTCTGCATGACAGACGGTAGCAGCGTCTATGTCAGCCAGGAGCTTTTGAAGCCTGCCCGGCAGGCGTTTATGGAATTTCTGCTGCAAAGGGAGCGTATGAAATGAAGGATATTCTGCGTCCGATTTTGGAGCTGCTCGTTGTACTCCCCGGCCTTTTGCTTGGCTATTTCCCTGTGAAAGCCTATCTGAAGCAGTCACCCGGAAGGCTGGCCGTCTGGCTTTTTCCGCTGATGGCGTGCCTGTGCATCGGCAGTGGGCTTGTCTGCTATCGGCTTCAGGCTTCTACATTCCTTGTCCTTGCGGTGGTTGCACTGGTTACAGTTTGCCTGTATACCCGAACGCTGAACATCTCGCTTTGGAAATCCGGCACGATTGCGCTGTCCGTCTGCGCCGTGTTCGCGTGTGTGAACAGCTTGTCCCGCGCCGTCAACGCCGCAATCATCCGGAATCAGCAGCTGCCAACGGACGAGCCGTGGCTCTGCCTTGGGGCCTGCGTGTTCTATAACGCCGTTTGCTGGATCACCGTGCTGGCCGCGTATTATCCTGCGACACATGCGGTGCGTGCAATGGTCGAGGACGATAATTTTGCGCAAACATGGTATGTGTTCTGGGTCCTGCCGCTGGCGTTCATTCTTTTGAACATTTTCATGATCCCGCGCTATCAATCAACGCTCCAGACCGGCCGCGTACTGCAGGGCTATATTGTGCTGAGCAGCGCGCTTCTGGTCTTTATGTTCTGCTTCAATGCGATTTTTCTGCTGATGGCAACCAGCCTCAACCGCAATGCGAAGCTGCAGCAGGAAAACCAGTTCCTTTCGATGCAGCAGCAACGATATGAGAGCCTCAGGACCGCCATTGAGGAAGCGCGGCAGGCACGGCACGATATGCGCCACCAGTTACAGCAAATTTCTGCGCTGGCCGAGGCAGGTGATCTGGAGGAGCTGAAAGGCTACCTTGCAAAGACCGTCTCCCGCATCCCGAATCTCGATATGTGCTTCTGTGAAAACCGCGCGGCGGACAGTGTTGTCGGCTATTACTGCGCCATGGCAAAGCGCGATGAGATCCCCTTCCGCGCCAGACTCGACCTGCCGGAAACACTGCCGGTTGACGAGATCGATATGTGTCTCGTGCTTTCCAACCTGCTGGAAAATGCGCTGGAGGCAAGCCTTCGCACCGCACCGGGCAGGCGGCAGATCGAATTGACCGCCTATCTGCATGCGGATCGGATCCTTCTGATCGAGGTTGAAAATGCGTTTGACGGCGAGGTCAACGAAAAGAACGGCGTTTTCCGCTCATCCAAGCGGAGGGAAAACGGTATCGGTATCCAGTCCGTCACCCATATTGCAGAGAAAAACGGCGGCACAAGTACGTTTACCTATCAAAATGGCACCTTTTCCGCCAAAGTCATGCTCTGCGGGTGTTAGTACCGCCCGACCGTATAGACGAAGCATAAGAAAAAAAGCAGGGACGCAGCCAACGGATATACCGAAGGCCGCGTCCCCGCTTTCGCTAGTGCGCCCGGCATGGGTAACAACTAGGTGGTGAAAGACCACTACGCGCTCGGCAGTAGGAAGGGAAAGAACGAGACGGTGCAAGTGACCTGCTGGAAGCAATACTGGACAGGGATAACCTGAACAGCGCCCACAAGCGGGTCAAGAGAAACCACGGCGCAGCGGGAATCGACGGAATGACCGTAGAGGAAGCACTGCCGTGGTTAAAGGAACGCAGGGAAGAACTTTTGCGGAGTATCCGGGATGGAAGCTATATGCCTGGCCCGGTACGGCGGAAGGAAATCCCGAAACCGGATGGCGGCGTGCGAAAGCTGGGAATTCCCACGGTAGTAGACCGGGTAATTCAGCAGGCAATCGCACAGAAGCTGCAAAACATTTGGGAGCCGCTGTTTTCAGACAGCAGCTACGGCTATCGCCCGAAGCGGAGTGCCCAACAGGCGATTCAGAAAGTAAAGGAATATGCAGAACAAGGATACAGATACGCCGTGTCGGTAGACCTGTCCAAATATTTCGATACACTGAACCACGAGCTGCTCATGACTCTGCTGCACCGACAGATACAGGATATGCGCGTACTGCGCTTAATAAAGAAGTATCTGAAAAGTGGTGTAATGGAGAATGGTGTGATTTGCAAAACGGAAGAAGGTTCGCCACAGGGTGGACCGTTATCTCCTTTGATGGCAAACATCTACCTCAATGAATTTGATTGGGAGATGTACCGCAGAGGGGGTAAAGCTGGTTCGGTACGCAGATGACATTGTGATATTTGCCAAAAGAAAACGCGCAGCAGAGCGTCTGTTGGAATCCTGCCGGAAGTATCTGGAAGGCAGGCTGAAGCTGAAAATGAACACGGAAAAGCGCAAGGCGACCAGCATCTTTGCACAGAAGAATTTCAAGTTTCTTGGATTTTGTCTGGGCAAGAATGGTCGCGGCATCTTTATCCGTGTGCACCGAAAGTCTCTTGACAAAGCAAAGAAAACGCTGAAACTTCTTACAAAGCGAAACCGTGGACGCAATGTCCACAGAGTGATGCAGGAAGTAAAGGTATTTATCCGCGGTTGGATTGGCTATTTTCGAGTAGCCGATATGAAGCGGACGCTGCTGTCTTGGGATGAATGGATGCGGCGCAGATTCCGAATGTACATCTGGAAGCAGTGGAAGAAGCCCAGAACGAAGGTGGCCAATTTGAGAAAGCTGGGCATCCCGGCTGACAAGGCTTACCAGTGGGGCAATTCCAGACTGGGATATTGGCGTATCGCCGGTAGTCCTGTATTAAAGTGTTCCATTACAAACGAAAGACTCGCAGCAGCGGGATACTTTAGTATCCTCAACTACTACGAGTCCTTGCACTTATGCTGTTGAACCGCCGTGTACCGGTCGGTACGCACGGTGGTGTGAGAGGTCGGCTATCTATTTGAGAGAGCCTCCTACTCGATTAAGACATCTGACAGAGGAATATTAGACCTTGTTGGAAGACATTTTACAACGTGGAGCGTCCGAGAATTTACACCAATTCTACACCCATGCGGCATGGAAAAGCATGGATTTGTGTGGAATTATATGAGAGGGTGAAAGTAGAAATAAGACGATACTATGGAAATATATGAAATTCTGCCGGGATATATCAATGTACATAAAATGCACTTGACGCACCTAATTGTAACACGCGGGATTATACACGTATATACAAGCGCAATGCGGATGTTGTGCAGATGTGATGCAAGTGCAGCAAAAAACTTTCGGGGAAGTGCATCCGGCGCAATCTTGATTCTTTGGTGTGCAGGCATTATAATGCAAAAGAAAGCAAAGAAAAGGAATCATGAATTTTATGGATAACCAATTATTGCAGATACAAAACAGAACCTGCCGCATCTACGGCACTGCCAGCGCCGAATACCTGCTGCTGCAAATGGTGGATGAACATGACCTTGCAGGGATGGAACGAGAAGTTGAAGTCATACATCGGCAAACCACACAACCATTTTTGCTGGCCGCTGTCCAAGTCGAGAATTGGAACGACGATTTGTCGCCTTGGCCTGCACCGCCCGTATGGGGTAAGCAGGGCTTTGGCGGCAGGGCAGGGGATACGCTTGCATGGCTGGCGCAGGCTGTGCCGAGCATCCGGCGGCAGTATTCTATAAAGGAAGACTGCAAGGTTGTTTTGGGCGGCTACTCGCTGGCAGGGCTGTTTGCATTGTGGGCAGCAACGCAGAACGATGCGCTGTATGGCGTAGCCGCCGCTTCGCCGTCCGTGTGGTTTCCCGGTTGGCAGGAGCATGAGGCGGCACGCCCTATTCAGACGCAGCGCGTTTACCTCAGCCTTGGTGACCGCGAGGAGCACACCAAAAACCAGACTATGGCATCAGTAAGTGACAACATCCGCGCCCTGCACAGCGCCCTGACCCGGCGCGGCACAGCCTGCACGCTGGAATGGAACACAGGCGGCCACTTCAAAGATGTCGACCTACGGACGGCAAGAGCATTTGCTTGGGTTATTGAAGGGAAACAGTAACGTGACAATTCTAATAGATGCCGATGGCTGCCCGGTGGTAGATTTGACCGTACAAACAGCCACAAAATATAAAGTGCCCGTGCTGATTCTATGCGATACCGCCCACCAAGTCCAGCGTGACGGCGCACAGACATTGACCTTTGACAAAGGTGCCGACAGCGTGGATTTCGCGCTGGTGAACCGTATACAAAAAGCCCTCAAGCGGGTCAGGCTTGGGGGCTTAGGACTATTTGCAGGGCGTTTTTACACCACTATTTGTAAGGCTCCTTTATATAAAATAGGAAAAGTTGGTGTAGTAGTGGTGTAATGGTGTCAGAAATTCGCATTTTACGCCATTTTATAGCGATTATACGTTAAATTTCAATCCACAGGCTTCATCGTGGGGATTCTGATTCTATGTACCCTACAAGGCTTCGTGATGCTTTGACATCACTTGCTTGCTAATCAGACATCCCTCAAACTACGCTTCTATTTCCCCTCGTTTGTTGTCAATTTGCTGTCATTCAATGATTTTGCTGTCATTTTGAGCGCCCCATCAGAGCGCTTCTTCAACGATTAAAAAATGTCCAGTTTTGCAGCCAGTCTTTCAAAAGATTCCTGCTTTTTCTGCTCAGTCGCTTCAGCGTAGACATCCATAGTCGTTTGGATGTCCTTGTGCCCCATGACCGATTGGATGACTTTCAGGTTTGTTTCGTTTTCGCAAAGCCTTGTGCAAAAAGTGTGCCGCAAGTGATGCGCCGAGAAATCAGGTAGCAAAACAGCTTCACGGTGTTGCTTCTTTGCAGCGACTTCCTCCGTTGCATTATAATCTGCAATGATCCTTTTGATGGCGCGATTGACAGATTGCGGATTCGGAACATTACCAAAGCGGTTGCAGAAGATGAAGCCTGTCATACCGTCGATTTCAACATCACACTGACCGGATTCTTCCTGTTCTTCTTTCAGCATCTCGAAAGCATCTTTCACCGTATCAAGCATTGGAATCGTCCGAATACCTGCATTAGTCTTAGGCTTTGAAATATGCAGAATAGAAGTGCGATCTTCTCCAACAGGGTAATAGACCAGACTATGATTAATGCTGATTGTGCGTTTGTCATAGTCCAAGTCGTCCCAGCGCAGTCCAAGCGCTTCACCAATACGGCAACCTGTACCCAACAGTATCGTGAACATCGGCCACCAGTGATAGTAAATTGGATGGTTGGCAATGTGCTCCATAAACGCCCGCTGCTGGGGAATCGTTAATGCGTGGCGAGTTCCAGTAGTTTGCCCAAAGGTTTTCTTTACCTCTGCCAGTACGCCATCGGTTGGATTTTTGCGGATGATGTCATCACGAAATGCCAGCTGAAATGTTGGATGCAACAGGCAATGGATGCTTTCCAATGTGTTCGTCTGCAAGCCCTTCATGACAACCAGATAGTTATAAAACTGAAGCACATCGGAATACTTAATATCCGCAATCTTTCGTTCTCCAAAAGTTTCACGAACATGGCGGTCATACATATAAAGATAATTGCTTCGTGTTGTTTCCCGAAGGTTTGTCTTTAGGCTTATATAGCGGTCAAACACAAAGTTTACGGTTGCATACCCGGCGACATAAGTGTCTAAGCCATCTAACTGGTTCTTTGTAAGGCGCATCTCCTTTTCTCGAAGCGTTACAAGGTCATTTGCGTAGATGTATTTGCGCCGTCCGAAAGGGTCAGTATAACAATACATATACCGCTTATCGGAAGCGCGTTGCACCTCTCCTTTGCGTAGTACACGTCCTCGAAAATCTTTTCGTGCAGTTGCCATATCAATTCTCCTTCCCGAAAGAAGAAGGGCCTGATACTTATTCCGGGTCAGACAAAACCTTGCTTAAACCCAGTAAGACAACTTCTGTGATAGTCATTTGGTGTTGTGCAGCATAAGAACGGATACGATCATATAGGGCATCTTCCACCCGAATGGTTACGGCTTTCCGCTTGGCATTCTCTAATTTCGGTCGTCCCATTTTGGCCATAGCTATTCTTACACCTCCTATAGTATAAGAGAACACGTTTCCGGAATTTTTCGCAGAATTTTTCAAATTTTTCTAAAAATAGTTAAAAGTATTCGAAGTTGCGCCTCTTTGTGATTGAAAAATGTCTTGATATTTTTGAAAATCACGAGTATAATAATAACAGAACAGAAATATAGAATTACGAATGTGTGAACGGAGGGCAGTATGGAAACATTATATGAGTATCTTCTAAAAAACTACAAACTGAATGAGCCAATTTTCCTTGCTGATCTTCAAATCGAGGGCATGAGCCGTGCAAATCTTCGACAGCAGATAAAGAAACTCACCGATGCCGGAAAGGTAAAGCGGTTTGACAATGGAGTTTATTTCTTGCCGAAAAAAACGATTTTCAAATCAGGGTCGCAGCTTCCCCCAGAAAAAGTGTTGGAATGTAAATATCTGAGAGATAAGAATAAGCGATGCGGCTATGTGAGTGGTTTGATGTTCTTTAACCAGATGGGGCTAACGACACAGGTTCCTATGCTGTATGAAGTTGTATCGAATAAAGCAACGAACGAATACAGGGAAACATCTCTGGCAAAGTCGCGGGTGATTGTTCGTAAGCCGAAAGTGCCAGTGACAGAATCCAATTATAAGGTGCTGCAATTCCTTGATTTGCTGAAAGATGTAGATGTGTATTCGGAAGTTACGGGAAAGCCTTTGCAGGAGCGATTATATCAATATATGAGCGATGCAAGTTTGAGCCTTTCAGAAATGGAACCGTATTTTTCTTATTACCCGGATAAGCTGTACAAAAATCTGGTAGAAACGAGGGTGATTTATAATGGCGTACTTGCACAGTGATAGAGAGCAATTCCGGGATGCGATTGACTTGGCCTATGAGCAGACGGGTGTTATGGTACAAGCAATCGAAAAAGATTATTATGTTACTATGTTGCTGCGGCTTTTAGCTCAGAAGATGCCGTATATCGTTTTTAAGGGCGGTACATCACTGAGCAAATGCCATAAAGTGATTCGCCGCTTCTCCGAAGATATTGATATTACGATTGATACGCTGCTGTCGCAAGGGCAAAAGAAGAAGATAAAGCAGGCAATCGTGGATTCGGCAGAAGAACTTGGAATGACGATTGAAAATCTGGATGAAACCAGAAGCCGCCGTGACTATAACCGCTATGTGATTGCATACGATTCAGTCATTCCGATGGCAAGCGATGCGCTGAAAGCGGCGGTTTTATTGGAAACGTCTTATACGGCAGTATCCTTTCCAACTGTTTTATTGCCTGTTCATAGCTACATTGGCGACATGATGGAGCAGGAAGCCCCAGATGCGATTGAAGAATATAATCTAAATCCGTTTGAAATGAAAGTGCAGGGAATTGACCGAACACTGGCGGACAAGGTTTTTGCAGTTTGCGATTATTACTTGCAAGGAAAAGTTGCAAAACATTCTCGCCACCTCTATGATATTTATAAGCTGCTGCCGCTTGTGCCGCAGGATGAGAATTTTAGAGAACTTGTAAAAGAGGTACGAGCAGTTCGCGCACAATCGGTCATTTGCCCCTCTGCATTGCCGGAAGCCGATGTTCCAGAATTACTTGAAAAAATCATAAAGGGAAAAGCATATAAGCAGGACTATGATAGCCTGACAACGCAGCTATTGGAAGAAAACGTACCATATGATACAGTGATAGCCGCATTGAAGCGAATTGCAGATAGCAGCCTGTTTGAGAATAGCTGAAAATTAAGAAGTCAGCCACAGGACTTCCCCATGAAGCCCTGTGGCTGGCTTCTTAATTTGTGCCGCAGATACGCTATTACCCCAAAAATAATAAAATTTGATTTTGGGTAATAGAATTTTTCTACCGTATACCCAATGCGAGTATTTTCAGCTGCACCCCGCAGCAAAGAATGAAAGTGTGTTCAACTAAGATTTTGCACACGTGTGTGCAAAATCTCGGCATCAGGGAACGACATCCCCCCAAGCCTCTACGTGCAGCGTATGGCAAGACCGGAAAGTTTGAAATAGGAGACTAAACAAATATATTTATGTTGTGTGAATTCCTGTTATTCTCCTTACAATCAACCCATCTGTGCAATATGAAACAAAATGGGTATCAGAACGCAGCGTTTGAATGCTTCGCTCTAAGGCCCTTTTACGACACAGTTTCTTTTACCGCGGCAACAGCGATTACGGGTTGCCGGAATTCCAGCGCCTCTTTCAGCAAAACTGCACTCCTTTTGATTAGCAAGTTTTCCCCGTACCTCTTGCAAAACGGAAAGAAGCGCGGTATAATATGACTGAACAAACTAAAACGGTCATATTTAAGGAGGCGCGAGCTTGGCTTTTACCGATTACGAAACCGCGCAGCTCCGCAAGGCGTTGCTGAAGGAAACGAGACATTGCGCTGCCACGCTGGGGATGAAGAAAACCTCCGTGGATCAGCTGACGAAAGCAGTCGGCATTGCGAAGGGCTCGTTCTATAAATTCTACGAATCCAAGGAAATGCTTTTCTTCGCGGTTTTGGAGAACATTCACTCCGAGCTTTACGGAGTGGCTGACCATGCATTGAGCGAAGCTGACAGCTTACCACCGCCGGAGCGCATGGCAAAGGCGGTTCTTGCTGTCTGCCGGCGACTGTCTGATACCGGCGACATGGTTTTCATTGAAAACGATGCAAAGCTGCTTTTGCAGAGGCTGCCGGATGACGTCAAAAATGTCCATTACCACGATGACGAGACGCACATCCGTCTGCTTTTGGAGAAATATGACCTTGTGCCGAATCGCGGCATCTCTTTGGCTGCCGCCACGGTGCGGGGACTGATCTTGACGGTTTCCCACAAGGAGCAAATTGGAGAACTGTATCCGCAGGTGCTGGAAACGCTGGTGTACGGCGCTTGCCGGGAGTTGTTTAAATAAGCGGAAGGCCGCAGAGATGCGGCTTTTCCGAGATGCAGCGGTTAGCTTCTTCTAACGTCGTGGCTGTGTGTATCGGTTAGATTAATCTAACGCCGAAAGGAATGATAGCGATGCAGGAACACAAGGACTTCTGGGACAAAAGTGCCAATCGGTACGACCGCTTTATGCGAAAGGATCGGGCGGCGTATGAGGAGATGTATGAGCTGATCCGGCCGATCGTGAAAGGGAAAACGGTGCTGGAGCTGGCCACCGGCACGGGGCTGATCGCAAAGCATATTGTGACCGCGGCGGCGCACATCGAGGCAACGGACGCCTCCGGGGAGATGATCGCCGAGGCAAAGCGGGATAGCCGCTCGGCAAAGCTGTACTTTTCGATGCAGGATATGTTCTGCCTGCCCTATGCAGGTAAGTCCTTCGATGTGGTGATCGTGTCCAACGCGCTGCACATTGTGCCGCAGCCGGAGAAAGCCCTTGCCGAGATTCATCGGGTGCTGAAGGACGATGGCGTGCTCATCGCGCCAACCTTCACCCATGCGGAAAATTCCTTTTCCGGCAAGGTCAGGGCATTTTTCATGAAGCTGGCGGGCTTTCCGCTGCACAGCAAGTGGACGAGCGAAGAATATCTGACATTTCTGCGTCAAAACGGCTGGACGGTGCGGAAAAGCGCTGTGCTGAAAGCCTCATTCCCGCTGGCTTACACAGAGTGCGTAAAATCGGAGGGATGAACCATGCAGATATTGGAACACGGGCAGGAACATGGGCGGACGCTGCTGTTTTTCCCCTGCACGGCAGAGCCGGTGTGGGCTTTTGCCGACACGATCGCACAGCTATCTCAGAGCTGGCACGTTTTTCAGGTGGTGTATGACGGCCATCAGCCGGAGTACCCCGGAGACTTCACCTCCGTGGAGCAGACTGTGGATGAGGTGATCTCTTACCTGAAAAGCTGCGGCATCTCACAACTGGATGGGGCATATGGCTGCTCCATGGGCGGGGCTTGTCTGACCCATATGCTGGCACTGGGGAAAATACCCATCGGCCGAGCCATCATCGACGGCGGGATCACACCCTACCAGCTGCCCTTCTTGATGCGAAAGCTGCTACTGGCGCGGGATGTGCTGTCTTTCAAAATGGCGGCAAACAGCCGAAAGATACTGGAAGCGGCTTTTCCGCCGGAGCGGTTTACCCCCGCAGGGCACGACCCCAAAAAGGAGTACGATGCCATGGAAGCCTATCTCAAGACTTTCTCCGACCTGACAATTCGCAATATATTCTGGTCGGCCAACAACTATGGGCTTCCGAAGTGCCCTGCGAAAGTTGGCACAAAGATCACCTACTGGTACGGTGACGACGAAAAGAAGGATCGCAGGCGGGATATCCGGTTCATCAAGGGCTATTTCCCCCAGACGCGCATTCACGGCATCCCCAAGATGGCTCATGCGGAGCTGGTGATGGTGCATCCGGAGAAATTCTGCCGGTATGCGGAAAAATTTCTGACTACGCAAGCGGAGGAAATATGACATGAGAGAAATAATCAAGCTCTCCGGCGTGCCGGAGACCATGCTGCAAACCGTTTATGCAAGGGCGAAAGAGAGCAGCGGCAGAGGTGCGATCC
>ERZ1034913.1623-NODE-1623-length-13134-cov-7.485358_pt1 | contig 13134 bp, 9 predicted proteins | sample MGYA00520697_ERZ1034913 | MGnify/ENA primary metagenome ERZ1034913 (study PRJEB33766, sample SAMN09781786) | gut metagenome | biome: gut microbiome | host: Homo sapiens | place: Madagascar | study: EMG produced TPA metagenomics assembly of the PRJNA485056 data...
GATAGGGGGGGGGCGATTGCGGTTGGACGCGATTGCGGTTGGACGCTTTCACTTCGCGCTGAGCCTTGCCCGGATCATGGCTTACATTGTGGTCGCATCACTGCTGCCGGAGCTGTACGAGGAACCGGAATCGCTGGAGCTGCTGCCGGAGCCACTGGAACCACTGCCGAGCTGGCTGTCCGACTTCCCTGAGCCGCCATACTGCTGAGACTGCCCATTGCCGAATTGGCCGCCGCTGGGCGGCTGTCCCATGCCTCCGGGCATCTGCATCTGCTGGCTGCTGCCCGTGCCATCTTCGTCGTCGGCCAGCGCGTTCACCGCGAGCGCTCCACCGACGCCGCCCACGAGGCCGCAGACCAGAGACACCACGGCGAGCAATGCCCACGTCTTACCGCTCAACGCGTGTTCGCCGCCCTTCGAGCCTTTCGGTGTCGGGACCTGACCGCCCATTGCTCCAGGCACCGGCCCCCGGCCGTTCCAATCCGCATACAACGGCATCCGGCCGCCCTGCGCGTTCGCATCTGGTGTATTCGCGCCCTGCATATTCGCGTCCTGCGCGTTCATGTTCTGGCCACTCACCGCTTGCATATTCCCCGGCTGCGGATTCATTGCCTGCGTCGGCGCATTCTGCGCGTACCACGCCGCACGCGATCCCTCGCCGTAGCTCCCCGGCATCGGACCGTTCGGCGCATAGCCGGAACTGCCCGGAGCTGCCGCGAGCCTATACCCAGCCGCACGATTCCCCGCATACTCGTCTGTACCGCCGTTGTCTGCCGCAGCCCGGCCACCATCGGCCCGACCAGCCGCGGAACCGGGCTCCACGCCCCAGCCGCCCGCCGAACTGTTAGTCACCGAACCATCAGCCACAGCGGCGTCATTCACAGCCGCTTGACGCTGCTCCGAACCGGTGACGTTCGCCGCCGCCTCGATAGCGACGCCCTCGATGGCACCATCCGCGCCGTTGCCGCTCTCGCCGCCATTCGCATTGTTGACATTGTTGCTGTTGTTGCTGGTCATGATGACTCCTTTGAAAACTGACTGATGAAGTGATTGCTGATGTTGATGTCTGGCACGCCGCCATGGTTATGCCATCGTCCACGCTGTCGATGTGCCGAACCGGCTGTCGAACTCGCTGCGGTCGATGGTGTCGCTCGACAGCTCCGTGTCGCTCCCGGCCGAGACCGAGGTCGAATACGAGCCGGTCACCGTGACGGTCACGTCGCCGCTGCCGGAGACCACGGTCTTGCCGTTCGCCACGATGGTGACGGTGTTGCCGTCGCCGCCGGAAGCGACGTTGAGCGCGGGAATGGTCGTATCCTTCGTCACCACCCACGTGGACGTGCCGTCGACATTCACAGTGATGGGGACGTCGCTCGCCGTGCCCGTGCCGGAGCCGGCCGCCGCGTTGTCCGTGAGCGTCGCCGCGTCGGTGTCGAAATCAAGCTCAGTGTTGTTCTGCAGCACCACATCGGCGGTCGTGTTGGTGAAGTAGAACATCGACCCTGATCCGATGGCGGAGCTGAGTGTGGAATCGACCGACTGGAACGTGGCGTGCTCGCCGGTGCTGCCTTCCGCGTCGCCCGAGGTGGACTGGTAGATGATGATGCCGTTGGCGATCGGGTCGGATGCGGTTTTGCCGGTGACCGTGCTTTCCGACGTCGAATCCTTGATCAGGATCGTGTTGAGGCCTTCCATGCCGGCGATCTGACTGCCGGATGAGGTTCCGGAGACGTTGTTCACCTGAATGTCGCCGGTGGAATACAGCAGCGGGGAGCCGGAGCCGGCGGTGCTCAGCGTCGCATCGGCGAGAGAGATCGATCCGCCGCCTCGATCGGTGGCGACGATGGCGCTGTGGCCGCCCTGCGTGTCCGCGGTGATCTTGTTCGCCAATATCGTGCCGCCGTAGGTCGCGTCCAGCCCGCGTGAATTGTCGGCCATGGTCTCAATCGATGTGTCGTTGACGAGCGCCGTTCCGGAATCGGTGGCGAAGACGCCGTTCGACCCGGAGCTGGAGGCGGTGATGTCGGTACCGTCGATGACGGTGGTGGAGTCTTCGCCGACGGTGAGCGACACCGAGTAGCTGCCGGAATAGTCGTATTGCATGGTGTTGGCGCCGCCACCGAAGTTGCCGTTCGGCGGCTGCATGGTTGAGGCGGAGCCAGCAGAACCGGCCGAGAGGTGCCGAATCAGCACCATGCCGCCGGCGCCCGCGCACAGGCCACCCGTGAGGGCGACCATCCGCCTCGTCGCGATTACCGGCGGTCGACGCCGCCGCGAGCCGCCGGGGCTCGCATGGGGTTGCATGTCATGGGGTTTCATGGTCGTCGTCCTTTCCTTGGATTGACTCCATTGAACGACGGCTTTCCTAGCGGCCCCTGCGCCTGACGTTGAACCGTCCTGCAACCTTGCGGAACGGTTTTCGAATGTTTTCTGATGCTTTCTGGATGCTCTTAGACGGAACGCGCTCTCAAAACTCGCAGATACAGCCCCAGAATCGACATTTTGGTGCTGTATCTGCGAGTTTTGAGAGCGCGGTTTCGCCTACAATCCGTATTCCTCGCGCGCGAAGCGCTCCAGCACCGGAATCGACCGCTTCACCTTGTCGGTGTCGATGCAGTAGGCCATGCGGAAGTACCCGGACACGCCGAAGCTGTCGGACGGCACCAGGATCAGGTCGTATTCCTTGGCCTTCATGCAGAAGGCGTTCGCGTCGGCTTCCAGCGCCTTCGGGAAGATGTAGAACGTTCCGCCCGGGCGCACCACGTCGAAGCCGATCGAGGTCAGCGCATCGTACAGCAGGTTCATGTTCGTCTCGTACACGCTCAGGTCGCTGGTCTCGTCGATGATCTTCGCCACGGCGAGCTGCATGCTGGAGCTCGGGCAGTTGTGGCCGGTGCCGCGCGAGATCTGCCCGCACATCGGCACGATGAGTTCGGCGTCGGTCGCCTGCGGGTTGACTGCCACGTAGCCGATGCGCTCGCCCGGCAGGCTCAGCGACTTCGACCAGGAGTAGCAGGTCAGCGTGTTGTCGTAGAACTTGGCCGGGTACGGCTGCGTGCCGCCGTCGAACACGATCTCGCGGTAGGGTTCGTCGCTGATCAGGAAGATGTCGTGACCGTATTCAGCCTGCTTCGCCCGCAGGATACCCGCGAGCCGGTCGAGCGTTTCGGCCGAATACACCGCGCCGGAGGGATTGTTCGGCGTGTTGATGAGCACGACCGCCACCTCGGGGTTCAGCGCCGCCTCGAACGCCGCGAAGTTGATCTGGAAGCTCTCGATGTCGGCGGGCACGACGGTCAGCCGCGCGCCCGCGCCTTCGACATACGGATGGTATTCGGGGAAGTATGGCGCGAACGTGAGCACTTCGTCGCCGGGCTTGGTGACGGCCCGCAGCGCGTGGGCGAGCGCACCGGCGGCACCCGTCGTCGGGAAGATGTGACCGACCGTGTAATCCATGCCGAAACGCCGGTTGAGGCTTTCGGCGATGGTGCGGCACGCCTCCGGGTTGCCCAGTGACGGGCTGTATCCGTGGAGCGCGACCGGATCGGCGGTCTCGTACATGTCGATCATCGCCTTGGTGAAGCTGGACGGGCACGGCACGCTCGGGTTGCCCAGCGAATAGTCGAACACGTTGTCGTATCCGATTTCGGTGCCCCTTGCGGTCGCGTATTCACTCAGGGTTCGAATGACCGATTTGCCGCCGAGCATGGCTTTGTATGTTTCGTTGATCATGGCACAACCTCCCCGTTGGACTCTGGTTTCGTTTTTACCACCGACCACGCACAACAGGGCATGTCGCCGGTTGTTGTTGGGTTCGCGCGGGTTGGGAACCGGGTATATTGACGGGTAACCGGTCACCCGCCCGGCCCTTAGCGGCTCCGGACGACAAGCATAGCCCCGCCGCGGCGGAAAGGAGGCGCACGACGCCCAACATCATCGATTATGCACGTTCCGAGACCCGCCCGTTCGGCGTCGACGCACCGTTCAACGCCGTCGACGCGCTGGTGCTGGCGTCGCTTGTCTATCAGGACATGCCGGCATGCGTGCGGACTCTGGCCGATGTCGAGGCACGATCCGGCACATTCCGCAGACGTCTGAGCAGCATCGACGTGCGCCATCCGGTGCGCTCGATTCGCCATTTGGCCGCCCCGGAGTTCGGCGACGCAACGCTGGCTTCGGTGTCGGAGGCGCTGACCCCCGATGATTTTCATGTGGAGAGCGGCCATAACGGCCTCGCCGACCCGCGCCTGACGCAGGAGCTGTACGCCGCCATCGGAGTCAATCCGCGCTTTGCCTGCGTTCGCGTGGACGCATCCGACGAGCATTTCAGCGAGGAACAGCAGATGCAGTTCGCCGCCGTGACCATGCTGCTGCCGGGCGGCACGCTGGCGGTGGCGTTCCGCGGCACGGACGACTCGCTCGTGGGTTGGAAAGAGGATTTCAACATGGCGTTTCGCTACCCGGTGCCCGCACAGCATGCGGCATGTGAGTATGTGTGCGCCGTGGCGCGCCTGTGGCGCGGCCCGATGGTGCTGCTGGGGCATTCCAAGGGCGGCAATCTGGCCGTGTATGCGGCGATGAACGCGCCCGAGCCGGTGCAGCGGCGTGTCACGGCGGTGTATTCGCTGGACGGGCCGGGGTTCCCGTCGCAGATCGTCGGCAGCGATCCGTATCGGAGCGTCATGCCCCTCATCGTGAAGATCGTACCGGACTCCTCGATTGTCGGCATGATTCTGGAGACGCCCGAGCCGATGCGGGTTGTACGCTCCGACCAGAAGGGCGTGATGCAGCATCTGACGTTCTCCTGGCAGGTCTCGGGCAATGATTTCGAATATCTGCCGCAGGTGTCGCCGAGTTCCCAGCTGTTCAACCGGTCGTTGAACAGCTGGCTGGAATCGTTGAGCACCGAGGACCGCGAGCGCGCGGTGGACGCCCTGTTCTCCGTGCTGCGGTCGAGCCATGCCGACAGCATTTCCGATCTCATGGCGGCCGGCCTGAAGGCCGTTCCCACGATGATCAACACGTTCGTGGGTCTGTCGGAGGCGGATCGCCGTCATCTGATCGAGGCGATGGGGCTGCTCATGGCCGCGGTCCGGTCCCGTTCCTCGCGGTAGCTGTCTCGTGCCCGAACTCTGTTTCGCCAACCGAGAAAAATGGACAGTTCGCCTATTTTCCGATCATCCGCCTCACAATCCGCCCTACAATAATCCATATCACACATATAGACATAGTGCCCAATAAACGATAGCCGCACGTCACGCAGGAAGGGAACCATCATGCCGCGCCCACGCAAGGATTCCGAGATACTCTCCGCGACCGAACGCCTCGAAAACGCGTTCTGGGAGCTGCTCGCAGACCACGAATACCGCAAGATCACCGTCACCGAAGTCGTACGCGAGGCGCATGTCAACCGCAACTCGTTCTACTACCATTACGCCAGCCTGCCGGAGCTGGCCGATTCGGCGATCATGCACGCCGTGGAGCACTCGACCGTGCAGGCGCCACGTGCCGACCTCAATCCCGACATCGAATGGAGGCGCCAATGCTCCCTGGTGATGAACGACCCAGTTCAGCGGCAGCGGCTCGACCGTCTGGCACTGCTCGCCGGCAGCCATAGCTCGCCCGAGCTCATCGAGTCGCTGAAGGACTTCGGCCGTCTGATGATCATCAACGACCTCCAGCTCGACGCCGACAACCTGGATCTGAAAACCGACCTGATGCTCGACTTCACCGTCGGCGGTATCCTCGCGGTGCTGCGGCGGTGGCCGGAGCTGAGCAAGAAACTCTCGGTCGACGACCTGCTCAACGAGGATGTCGCCGTGCTCGCCATGGGAGTGTACCTGTCGATGTCGAAGGAGAACATGCTGGCCTACTGGAGCCGCATTTTCAAAGGCGACATTCCAGGAGATTTCAAAACCGCCCACTAAAGTGGCTTGCAGAGCAGTCGCCGCCGCGGGGTGCGCGACGCGGACGCGACCCTGGAGGCGACATGGATCAGATACTGCAATGGTTCGAGGCGAACGCCGGGAAAATCATCTTCCTGCTGGTGGCGATCGTCGCCGCGCTGTTGATCACCAAGGGACTGGCACGGGTGATGCGCAAGGTGCTGGATCGGACGGACATGCCGAGCGCGTCGATATTCATCAACATCATGCGCGTGCTGGTGTGGATACTGGCCGCGTCCATCGTGCTGCAGCCGGTGTTCGGCATCAGCCCGACAACACTGATGACCGCGCTCGGCGTCGGCGGCATCGCCGTGTCGCTGGGTCTGAAAGACACCGTGGCGAACGTGATCTCGGGCTTCGGGCTGATGCTCGGCAAGGTGATACAGCCGGGCGATCTGGTGTCGGTCGCGGGGACGGCCGGCGTGGTCAAGGACATCACGTGGCGGCAGACGGTGGTGCGCGAGCGCAACGGCAACGAGATGGTCATACCCAATTCCGTGCTCAACACCGCGTCGCTGGAGAAGCTCACGCCGTCCAATGAAGGATGCGTGACGATGACGTTCACCGCGAAGGCCGGCAGCGACCCGGCGCACGTGACGGAGGCGGTGAAGCGCGCGGTGGCCACGGCCACTGCCGAATTCGCGCAACCCGGCAGTGAACCACTCGTCAAACTCACCGGTTTTTCGCCGTACGGCATCGAGGTGCAGGCGCTGGCGTTCACGCGCGACGGCGTGTTCCTGTCCACCATGCGCGACGCCATGGCCCGCGCGATAGCTGGATGCGAGTTCGTGGAGCAGCGCGCCGCGGTCGGCGAATAGGGGCCGCGGCGCGTTCGGACTTACGCGCGAATCCGGGCATCACAGCGCCTACACACGCACTATGCAGCGTCACGCTGTGCGGGTCACGTCACGCAGAGCGAACGCACAGAGTGACGCGTACTCCAAAAACGTTGAAAAATAAGGCTTCTCGCGAACCGTCACGCTGTGCGAGCGCGCGCCGCGTGACGTGACCCGCACAGCGTGACGCACTTATGACGCATTGAGGGGAGATCGGGTATTGAGCCCGGCCTCCCCTCATCGCGACTCGGCCATTATGCGGCCATCACCCGGCCATCACTTGTCTTCGGTGACGTCTTCGACCGTGACGTCGGCCTCGGAACCGGCATCCGGATCCTCGGGCATGGTACCGAGTTCCAGATGCTCGCCACCGGTCTGGTCGACGAGCACGGTGTCGCCGTCGTGTACCTTACCGGCGAGCAGCATGCGCGCCAGCTGATCGCCGACCTCGGTCTGCACCAGACGACGCAGCGGACGAGCGCCGTACGCCGGGTCATAGCCGGTGTTGGCGAGCCATTCGCGAGCCGCGTCGGTGACGTCGAGCTTGATGCGGCGATCCGTCAGACGCGAGGCCACCTGAGCGACCTGGATGTTGACGATGCCGCCCAGCTCCTCACGGGTCAGCGGATGGAACATCACGATCTCGTCCAGACGGTTCAGGAACTCCGGCTTGAAGTTCATGTGCACCGCGTCCATCACGGCCTTCTTCTTGGCGTCCGCGTCCATGTCCTGGTTCACCAGGAACTGCGAGCCGAGGTTCGAGGTCATGATCAGGATCGTGTTCTTGAAGTCCACAGTCCGGCCTTGGCCGTCGGTCAGACGCCCGTCGTCCAGCACCTGCAGCAGCACGTCGAAGACTTCGGGGTTAGCTTTCTCGACTTCGTCGAACAGCACCACCGAGTACGGACGACGACGCACGGCCTCGGTCAGCTGGCCGCCTTCCTCATAGCCGATGTAGCCGGGCGCGGCGCCGATCAGACGGCTCACAGACGCCTTCTCCATGTACTCCGACATATCGATGCGGACCATGGCCTTCTCGTCGTCGAACAGGAAGTCGGCGAGCGCCTTGGCGAGCTCGGTCTTGCCCACGCCGGTGGGGCCGAGGAACAGGAACGAGCCGGTCGGACGGTTCGGGTCGCTGATGCCGGCGCGCGAACGACGCACCGCGTCGCTCACCGCCGCGATCGCTTCCTTCTGGCCGATCACGCGCTTGCCGAGGTAGTCCTCCATGCTCAGCAGCTTCTCGTTCTCGCCCTGCATCAGGCGACCGACGGGGATGCCGGTCCACTCGGAGACGATGCCGGCCACCGAATCGGCGTCCACATGGTCGGGCACCATCGGCTCGGGCTTGGTCTCGCCCGTCGCGCCGTCTTCCGCATCGGCCTTCTCGGCCGCGTCCAGCTGCTTCTGAATCGCCGGAATCTCGCCGTACAGGATCTTCGACGCCTCGGCCAGGTTGCCCTCACGGGTGAACTTGTCAGCCTCGACGCGCTTGGCGTCCAGCTGGGCGCGCAGGTCGCCGACCTTGTTGTGGCCGGCCTTCTCCGAATCCCAGCGGGCCTTGAGGCCGCTCAGCTTCTCGCGAGTGTTCGCGAGCTCGTTCTGCAGCTTCTCCAAGCGCTCCTTGCTGGCCGGATCCTCGGCCTTCTTGAGCTGCATCTCCTCCATCTCGTAGCGCGTGACCTTGCGCTGCAGCTCGTCGATCTCCTCCGGGGAGGAGTCGAGCTCCATGCGCAGGTGCGCGGCCGCCTCATCGACCAGATCGATGGCCTTGTCGGGCAGCTGACGGCCGGAAATATAGCGGTTCGAGAGCGCCGCGGCGGCGACCAGCGCGTCGTCGCCGATCGTCACCTTGTGGTGCGCCTCGTAACGCTGCTTCAGGCCACGCAGAATCGCGATCGTGTCCTCCACGCTCGGCTCGCCCACGAACACCTGCTGGAAACGACGCTCAAGCGCCGGGTCCTTCTCGATGTTCTCACGGTACTCGTCCAGCGTGGTCGCGCCGATCAGGCGAAGCTCACCGCGCGCCAGCATGGGCTTGAGCATGTTGCCGGCATCCATCGAGCCTTCGGCCGCGCCAGCGCCGACGATCGTATGAATCTCGTCGATGAACGTGATGATCTGGCCGTCGGCGTTCTTGATTTCGTTGAGCACGCTCTTGAGGCGCTCCTCGAACTCGCCACGGTACTTCGAGCCGGCAACCATCGACCCCAAATCGAGACTGATGAGCTTCTTGTTCTGCAGCGTGGTCGGCACATCGCCAGCCACGATACGTTGGGCGAGGCCCTCCACGACGGCGGTCTTGCCAACGCCGGGCTCGCCGATCAGCACCGGGTTGTTCTTGGTGCGGCGGCTCAGGATCTGGATCACACGGCGGATCTCCTGATCACGCCCGATCACCGGGTCGAGCTTACCCTCCTTGGCGCGGGCGGTCAGATCGGTGGAGTACTTCTCCAACGCCTTGTAGCTGCCCTCAGCGTCCGGGCTGGTGACCTTGGCGCCGCCGCGCACGCCGGGGACGGCCTTGCGCAGCGCCGCGGCCGTCACGCCGTTCGCCTTGAGGATGTCCGCGCTCTGGTTCGGCGCGGATGCGGCGATGCCGATGAGCAGGTGCTCGGTGGAGACGTACTCGTCGCCCATCTGCTGCATCTCCTTCTCGGCCTGTGCCAGCGCCGCCGTCAGCTGGCGGCTCGCCTGCGGCTGCGATGTGGTGGACCCGCTCGCCGCCGGCATCTTGACCAGAGCATTGCGCACCGCGGCGCCAATCGCCTGCGGGTTGCCGCCCGCCGCCTGAATCAGTCCCTGAATCACGCCGTTTTCCTGACGCAGCAGCGCATCCATCACGTGCAGTGTCTCGACCTGCGCGTTGCCCGCGGCAGACGCGCTCTGAATCGCATCACCGATGACTTCCTGGGCCATGGTGGTGAACTTCTGTTCCATATCAACCTCCGTATGTCTCATGCGCCTTGGCGACCGCGGCCCACGACATCCGAACCGCCCCGCACAGCGCTTTCCGTCTGTGTCTGATACGCACAACCGATTCAGCACCCATTCTATTCCCGAAAGTTGAGCGCATGCGACTCAAGTTTTGCACCGATTTTGAAGCGCCAAAACGCAATATGGATAACTCGAATCCGTGCGACACGCTCTCAAAACTCGCAGATACGAAACCCGAAACCGCCATTTTCCGCCAAAACAGTTCTCGTATCTGCGAGTTTTGAGAGCGGTCATGTTTGAGATCAACGAAGAACCGCCCCGCAGCGACTGTCACGTTCAAAACCACGCGGCGGACGCGCGCGAAAGACATCATTCCCCGCGTATGGCCCAATACGGACACCTCGGGCGCAACCATCGAGGTGCATGGACTCCTATGCACCTCCCCCGAGGCGCTGTTCGCCCAAACGGCCAAAGAGCTGCCCCTCGAAGACCTCATAGAATTCGGCGACTCGCTGGTATGCCGCGACCCCGCACGCAGACGGACCACTCTGGCCGAACTCAGAAAATTCATCCACTCATGCGACTCGTTCCAAGGGCAAAAACAATGCATCAGGGCACTCACCCAGATTCGCGAGAACACCGACTCCCCGGCCGAGACCCACTTGCGCCTGCTGCTCAAACGGTATGGATTCCCCGAGCCAATCATCAACGTCCCGGTCGAGGCGACGGGCAATGCCGCGCACGGTCCCGCAATTTCGGACGGCCTGCGGCCGACCCAATCTGGCCTCGCTGTCGCTCGGCTCGTGCGCTGCGACAGCACACTGTGCTGTCGCCTAGCCGCGCACGACCACGTTGCGGAGGGAACCGATGCCGGCTACGTGGACGATGGGCTCGTCGCCGGGATCGAGGTGACCGGAGGCGTTCGGGGTGCCGGTCATGATGACGTCACCGGGCAGCAGGGTCGAGAACGAGGAAATCGCGGCGATCTGCTCGGGGATGCCGTGAATCAGGTTCGCAGTGGTGCCGCTTGCCATCGGCACGTCCTCGCCGTTGAGCGTGAAGGAGATCTTCGCGTCCTTCCAGTCCAGCTCGGTCTGAATCCACGGGCCGAGAGGGCAGGACGTGTCGAAGCCCTTCGCCCGCGTCCACATCGGATCCAGCCCCTGCAGGTCACGCAGCGTCACGTCGTTGACGCACGTGAAGCCCAGCACGTAGTCCATGGCCTTCTCGACCGGCACGTTCTTGGCGATACGCCCCATAATCACCGCCACTTCGGGCTCGAAGTTCATGTCGTTCGAATACGACGGGATGACGATCGGATCATCCGGCCCGATCACCGACGTGGAAGGCTTCGAGAAGATCACCATGTCTTCCGGCGCGTGAGCAATCTCGGAGTGCCCGCTCTCGTGCATGAACTGCGCGTGCGCCTCGTAGTTCTTGGCGAGACCGTACACCTTGGAGGGAATCACCGGCGCGAGCAGCCTCAGCCCATCGGCGTCGAGCGCGTACCGCTCCCCTGTGGGCTTGACGGGCGCGGCTCCGAACGGATATCCGTCCAGTTCGATCAGGTAGTCCTTGCCGTCGGCCGGGTCCTGCTGGACGAAGGCATAGCGCGGCTTGTCGTTGAGTGAAAAACGTGCGATTCTCATACCCACCAGTGTAAACCAGTGCGAGTGCAATCCTTACGAAGAACGCGCATACGAAAGGCGGGGCGGCCAATCATGACCGTCCCGCCTTGTCGGATTCTCGCGAGCTGGACCCGCTTACTCCGTGTAACTCTTGTCGAACAGCGTCTTGCCGCTTTCGGTATGCAGGTACACGCGCACCTTGGCGTTGCCGCCGGTGTCGCAGGTTTCGTTGAGCGTCTGCGCCACCGACTTGAACGTGCTGTCCATCCCGTCAAGGCTCGACGTCATCATGTCGCCCATGCTGCTGTACGTGTCAGACAGCGTGTAGTCGTACACGAGCGTGTTGCCTTCCGCGTACGCCTTGATGCTGATGCCCATGCCCTGGTACGACGAGGTCATGCTGTCGAGCTGCGACTGGATTTCGCTGGAGTTGACGAACTCTTCCAGTGACGGCTTGCCGGAGCTGGAGGATCCGTTGGAGCGGTCGTTGTTGAGATCGTTGTTGGTGTCGTCGGCCCCGTTCTGCAACGCGTCGTCAAGGTTGTTCAGATCGTTGCTGCTGGATCCGTCGGAGTTGCCGTTGCTGGAGCTGTCGCTCTTGGATTTGCTGTCGCCCTGCGTCTGGCTGGTGGACGTGTTGGGTTTCGCGTCGGCGCTGCTGTCCTTCTTGCCGCCGATGACACCGGTGGCGAACAGCACGACTACGACGATGATGGCGATGACGGCAACGACACCTGCGGTGATGCCGGCGATGAGCGGGCCGCGGCTCTTCTTCTTCGGCGGTTCCTGCTGGTACGGATTGCCGTAGCCTTGCGGCGCGATTGCGGGCGGCTGGTTCCCGTATTGCGGGCCACCGTACTGGTTGGCGCCGTATGGCTGTCCGTACGCGGCGGTCGGCTGCTCGCCGCCGTACGCGGCGGTCGGCTGACCGTACCCTCCCGGAGCACCGCCGGCAAGCGGCTCACCGTATGCAGCGGTAGGCGCGCCGGCACCATACTCCGGCTCGGGCTGCTGACCATAGGGCGCGGCAGGCGCATTGCCGTTGCCGCCCTGCGGCCCTGCAAGCGGCTCACCATACGCGGCGGTAGACGCCTCGCCACCATACGGAGTTCCGCCATCGGGCTGGCTGAAGGGGTTTGGACCGGGTTCAGGCTGCTGACCATAAGGAGCCCCACCCTGGTTGTATGCGGAGCCAGCGCCCGACTGTCCGTACGCTCCCGGCTCCTGCCCATACGGCGCCGCCTGGTATCCATACGGCTCGGCGCCGCCCTGCGGCCCGGCGAGCGACTCGCCGTACGCGGCAGTCGGCGCACCACCATAAGGAGCCCCGCCCTGCCCGTACGGGGCGGCTGGGGCTCCCGTCGGCACGCCCGCTCCCTGCCCGGGCAGAGGAACGACCGGCACCGGCGGGAAAGCCTGCGTTGGCTGCGGTTCGGGCGCGCCTTCCGCGCCCGCAGCATTGTTCGGATCACCATACGGAGTCTGCGGCGCTCCATCTGGATACGTGTTGCTCATATGTCCCCCTTTTGCAGAGAGCCCGTCGACCGGGTCAAATCATTGTTACCGCAACCGGCCACATGCAACGCTGTATGCACCTGATCGGCTAATCTTCAGCGTACACTCACTTTCCGTGATATGCACGGTATTGACCGGAAGTTCATGTTCATCTCACGGCAAATTCGATTCGCACGGCGAGATCCTTCGAAAACCTTGCAAGTCCGCCTTCGAGGACCTCACCGGCGACGCCGCCGACCCCCCCCCGTTGCCCCCGTGAACCCGGCGCACCTC
>ERZ1034913.1626-NODE-1626-length-13113-cov-11.327692_pt1 | contig 13113 bp, 12 predicted proteins | sample MGYA00520697_ERZ1034913 | MGnify/ENA primary metagenome ERZ1034913 (study PRJEB33766, sample SAMN09781786) | gut metagenome | biome: gut microbiome | host: Homo sapiens | place: Madagascar | study: EMG produced TPA metagenomics assembly of the PRJNA485056 data...
AGACAGCGGCCTCTCACGCCGTTAACGTGGGTTCGATTCCCGCACGGGTCACCATGAAGAGCACCATAGCGTAAGCTAAGGTGCTTTTTTGTATGTCTAAAACCACTCGCTAGGCGAGTGGTTCGATAAAGATTATATCGATGAGTAATGAAACTCAAACGAAGAATTTTGGAATAGTACCAGTGGGGCAATTCCAGACTGGGTTATTGGCGTATCGCCGGTAGTTCTGTATTAAAAGGTTCCATTGCAAACGAAAGACTCGCAGAAGCAGGATATTTTAGTATCCTCAGGCGCTACTACGAGTCCTTGCACTTATGCGGTTGAACCGCCGTGTACCGGTCGGTACGCACGGTGGTGTGAGAGGTCGGCTCTTTAGTTAAGAGAGCCTCCTACGCGATTCTTTTAGGTAAAAAAGCAAACAAACAGAACACTTCATTCAAATGCATATAGCGGCTATTTATTTCATACAGAGACAAATAGCGGCACAGAACAGATATAATAAAAGAAGCTATAAAAAGCAGATATTCACGTGGAGAACGATATCGTTTCTACATGAACACCTGCTTTTTTATTTATTATTTACTGGTGGAATAAATAGTGGTAGCCAAGTATTCATCACTGACCCAACCATAAATCCCACTGTAATATACAACAACCCAGTCAGGCACATTGCTGCTATAGCCGCATTCCCATACGGTGATACCGTATGGGATATTATCCATTTTTTCATAATTTGTACCGGGACCTTTACGCATAACCAGCCCATGATCAGCAGTGGTGTAGGTACAAAGGCTATCAATTCGGCTAAGCGTTACATCTGGTGCAACGCATCCATCCGGCAGAATAATGTCGGCATTGTTTTCGGTATAATCCTGTACTTGCAGCAAGCCCTAAAGGCCATTCTGTTTTGCCCATACGCAGCCATCGCGCGCGGGGGCTAAATCTTCATATTGCCCAGCGGAAATTATCTCATTGCCGTAAACATCCAGAACTAGCTTTTGTCCGGATTGATTTTTCACAACTACCATGCCAGATAAGTCTGCGTAAGGATATTCAACCGTTCCGTTCATGATGGTATAGCTGTGGCAACAGCTTCACTGGTCGGGGAAAGAGCAGCGGAGGAAACAGGTTTGTTTTCTGGCGCTGCAGCACAAGCGGTAAGCATTATTGCGGTGATAACACTGGCGAAAAATGAGAATAACTTCCTTTTCATGGCTTTTCACTCCTTGCGTAAATGATTTTTCGGTAAGATGAAGAAGTAATATAAGAAAGTGAATTCATAAACCCTATAATATCTTATTTTATCAAAAATATCTGCTAATGGGAATAGCTAACAATTCTACATGGATAAATTTGGATAGTATGACAAAGATTGCAGAACTGGAGTGAAAGTCCGAATTATGGGATGAGTGATCTGCTATAATAAAGAAAAGCAAAACAGAAGGGAGTTTGATGATGCACCAGGAGAAAAAGATGCTGGCTCATATCAGTGAAGACGGAACCCGCGTCCAAACGGTAGCGGACCATTTGCAGGGAACGGCAGTCCTATGTGGGCAATTTGCAGCAACCTTTGATGCCCAGCAACAGGGAACTTGGCTTGGATTACTGCATGATATTGGTAAATATAGTACAAAGTTTCAAAAGCGCCTGCAAGGTGGAGAGAAAGTGGATCACTCAACGGCTGGTGCACAGGTGGCTGCCCGATATGGTCAAATCCCACTGGCTTTTGCTATTGCGGGACACCATAGCGGCCTGCCGGATGGAGGAGGCCGAAGCGATACCGCGCAGGATGCGACAATGTTTGGGCGATTGAAAAAGAGCGTTGAACCCTATACCCAATGGACGAATGAGATTAAACTGCCGTCCATACCGCCCCAGCCGGAAATGATGAAGGAAAATCGTTTTACACAGGCATTTTATACTCGGATGTTGTATTCCTGCCTGGTCGATGCGGACTATCTGGATACGGAAAACTTTATGAGCAGCCCTAAACCGCGCGGACAAGGCCAGACAATGGATGAACTGCTGAAAAGGTTGAACCAATATACCGCAAAATGGAGCCATCCCCAGGGAACCTTGAATCAGCGCCGCAGTTCAATTTTGAGAGCCTGTACAACGGCAGGGCAAACAGGGCGGCGCGGCCTTTATTCCCTGACCGTTCCTACAGGCGGGGGAAAAACGGTAGCGTCATTGGCATTTGCGCTTTCGCTAGCTGTAAGGAACCATATGGACCGGGTTATTTATGTGATCCCTTATACATCCATTATTGACCAGACCGCGGATGTGTTTTCGGAAATATTAGGAGCAGAAAATGTTTTGGAACACCATTCAGGGGTGGACTACTCTGCCAAGGAAGATGATGAGCCGGCAGCCTACCGCAAAGCATTGGCGGCGGAAAACTGGGATGCTCCGGTGGTGGTTACCACATCCGTGCAATTCTTTGAATCACTTTACGGCAACCATGCGTCACAATGCCGTAAATTACATAACATTGCAAATAGCGTGGTCATTTTTGACGAAGCACAAAACCTGCCGGTTCCTTATTTGCGCCCCTGCGTTGCGGCGATCGCGCAGCTGGTACAGCATTACCGCGCAGCAGCGGTGCTTTGCACGGCCACACAACCAGCTTTGCAGCCCTTGTTTGATGAACTGGCGCCTGGGCTGCAGATGACGGAACTTTGCCCACATCCCAAAGAGCAATATCAGGCATTCCGGCGTACAACGCTAAAAATGCGCGGAGAGTTGGAACAAAGCCAGCTTGGCACAGAACTGGCAGCGCAGGAACAAGTACTGTGTATTGTAAACCGGAGAAAAACAGCACAGGAATTATACAATAACCTGCCCAAAGAGGGCAGCTACTGCCTGACAACATTGCTATACCCAGCCCATCGCAAACAGTTATTGCAGGAAATCCGGGAACGCTTAAAAGATGGGCTGCCCTGCCGTGTGATATCAACTTCTTTGATCGAAGCGGGTGTTGATGTGGATCTCCCGGCTGTGTACCGCGAGGAAGCAGGTTTGGATTCCATTTTGCAGGCGGCGGGGCGCTGCAATCGAGAGGGAAGACGCCCGGCGGAGCAGAGCTTGGTACAGATTTTCACATTGGAAGGGCAGCATGTACCGCGCATGCTGGAACAGAATGTATCCGCAACGCAAAGCGTCCTGAAAAAATATGCAGATCTGGCATCTCTGGAAGCAATCGAAACATACTTTCTGTTTTACCGTACCTTAAAAGGAGATAAAAGACTGGATGAACAGCAAATTCTGCAAGGGTTCGAGCAGGATATGGAAGGGCGCATTTTCCCCTTTGCAACAGCGGCAGAGAGGTTCCGCTTAATTGAAACACCTGCCGTGACCGTATACATTCCCCAAGGGAAAGGGGAACATTTGCTTGCACGATTGCGTGCAGGAGAGGTAAGCAAAACTTTGTTCCGTCAACTGGGGCAATATGGTGTTCCGGTTTACCCGGATCATCTGAAAACGCTGGAGAATGCCGGGGCGGTTTGCCAAATCAGTGAAGGCATATGGGAATTAGCGGACGGAAGCCTTTACGATAACAACACGGGCCTTGCTATGGAAGCTGAAACGGGAGCAGCCTGGTTTGCATAAAACAAAAGCGGCAGGGAGCCTGCCCTGCCGTTTTTGTGCGCTAAAGTAAAATCAACTATTTCTATCCACGGCATAAGCTGCCGACGCAACTTATTATAAAAGAAAACCGGATGAAAAGCAAACAAAAAGTATACATGATAAAAGGATTGACATTTGGTGCCAAGTAGCGTATATTGAAACTATAGCAAAAATGTAAATTAAAAACAACTGAAAATAGAAATACAAAGGAGTTGATGCAGATGATCCAGCTGGAAGTATGGGGGAATTATGCTTTGCTCTCGAGGCCTGAACTAAAAGTCGAAAGGGTTTCATATGAAGTCCTCACCCCTTCCGCGGCACGCGGCATAGTAGAAGCAATCTATTACCACCCTGGCTTGCGGTGGAAAGTCCGGAAAATCTATGTCATGAATCCCATCCGCTTTACAAATATCCGCCGGAACGAAGTAAAAAGCAAAATTCTTTGTTCCGATGTACGCAGCGCGATGCAGGGAACAGGGAAAGAACTTTACCTTGCCACGCCCCAGCAGATCGTTCAGCGTGCAGCCATGGTGTTGCAGGACGTTCATTATGTGATTGAGGCAGAATTTGAGATGACTGACCGTGCGGCACCGAGCGACAATCCGGGAAAGTTCCAGGATATTGTTACCCGGCGCATGTCCAGGGGCCAGTGTTTTCATACCCCTTATTTTGGGTGCCGTGAATTTCCTGCCGCATTCCGCGCATGGCCCGGCGGGCCAATCCCGACCATTGAGGAAACACGGGATTTGGGATTCATGCTATTTGACTTTAACTACACTGACCCGCAGAACATAACCCCGATGTATTTCCATGCAAAATTGGAACATGGTGTGTTGAATGTGGCAGACTGCGAGGTGTACCGATGATTTTACAGGCTTTGGTACAATACTATGAAGATTTGCTGGCCAATGGCAAAATCACGCGCCCCGGTTGGACAAGCGCAAAAGTCAGTTGGGCTTTGGAACTGGATGAAAACGGCCAACTGATGGCATTGCACCCCTTGCAGCAAGAGGAAAAGCGCGGTAAAAAAACAGTGCTTGCTCCATGTCAGCTGCAAGTTCCGGAACAGGTTAAACGCTCTAGTGGTGTGGCAGCCAATTTTTTGTGTGATAACAGTGCTTACATGCTCGGCATTGACGGAAAAGGCAAACCGGAGCGTGCAATGCAGTGCTTTGCCGCTGCAAAGGAGCTGCATCTTGCCATTTTACAAAATGTTCCTGGTCAGGCGGCACAGGCAGTGCGGAACTTTTTTATAAACTGGGACCCCAAGGCGGCGGAGCAGAATCCAGCGCTGGAACAAAGTCTCAAGGAACTTTACAAGGGTGGCAATCTGGTATTTCTGATTCGGGAAAACTATGTTCAGGACGATCCGGAAATACAGGAAGCCTGGCAGCGGCAGTGTGATAAGAACACGGATGCACCGGAAATCCGATGCCTGGTTACAGGGCAAAAGGCACCGCTTGCCCGCCTGCACCCGGCGATTAAAGGCGTGACCGGGGCACAGCCTTCCGGCGCATCGATTGTTTCTTTTAATGCGGACGCTTTTTGCTCATACGGACATGAACAGGGGGGCAATGCGCCGGTTGGCAGTTATGCGGCCTTTGCCTATGCACAGGCATTAAACTATCTGCTGGCAGACAGGGAACATGTTCAGCGCGTGGGCGATACCACCATTGTCTGCTGGGCAGCAGGTGGTGAGACCGCCTACCAGCAGGTAGCAATGGATGCATTGTTTGCCATGGATGCGCCTGTCAGCGAAAGCGATGTGCGAAATGCAGTGGACAAGCTGGTCCATGGACAGAGTGTAGAGTGGCAGAACGTGACACTTGACCCACAAAGGCACTTTTATGTGCTTGGCTTGGCCCCTAATGCGGCGCGCCTCTCGGTTCGCTTTTTCTGGCAGGATACATTTCAAACGCTGCTTGATAATGTGCAGAAGCATTATGACCGCTTAGAGATTGTGCGCCCCGCTTATGATAAATTCCCGCGGCTGGGGGTGTATTGGCTGCTGCAGGAAACCGTCAACACCAATTCCCGCAACCCATCGGCAGCACCGCAGCTGGCGGGCGATGTTCTGCGTGCAATCCTGAATAATACAAGGTACCCGGCAACCCTGCTGGATGGCGTTATGATGCGTATCCGCGCAGAGCAAAAAGTAACACGCGGCCGTGCCGCTATTATAAAAGCATACTACCGGCGTAATGAAGATCCCCGTTGCCCAAAGGAGGTATTAACTGTGGGAAATAACAAGGAAACAAATTATCAACCGTATGTTATGGGTCAGCTTTTTGCTGTGCTGGAAGCAATCCAGATGGCGGTAAACCCGGATATCAATACAACCATCAAGGACAGGTATTTTAATGCAGCGGCTTCCACGCCGGCCACTGTGTTCCCAACAATTCTGATGCTGGCGCAAAAGCATATGCAAAAAATGAGCAAGCCACAAAAGATTTATTACGATAAGCAGATCGCTGCGCTGGCGGGCGGAAAAATGGAAGGAAGCTTTCCCGCACGGCTGACCTTGCCGGAACAAGGCGCTTTTATCCTTGGCTATTACCATCAGACACAGGAACGCTATACAAAGAAAGTGGAGGAATAACAATGGCACAGGCAATCAAAAACCGGTATGATTTTGTAATTCTGTTTGACGTTGAAAACGGAAATCCGAACGGCGACCCGGATGCAGGCAACATGCCGCGTGTTGACCCGGAAACGGGATATGGCATTGTTACAGATGTCTGCTTGAAGCGTAAGATTCGCAACTATGTCGAAGTGGCCAAAGAAGATGAAGCAGGATACCAGATTTACATTAAAGATCAGGTTCCCCTGAACCGCAGCGATAAAAAAGCACTCGAATACTTGGGCATTGATGCTGATGCCAAGGATGCCCTGAAAGTCGCCAAGAAAGATGACCCGGAGTTGGACCGTAAAATCCGGGACTTTATGTGCCAGAACTTTTATGATATCCGCACCTTTGGCGCCGTTATGACAACCTTTGTAAAAGGCGCACTGAACTGTGGGCAGGTGCGTGGCCCGGTTCAGTTGAGCTTTGCACGCTCGGTAGACCCTGTTCTCCCGCAGGAAGTGACCATTACCCGTATTGCCATTACGACCGAAGCGGATGCAGAGCGAAAAGGCACTGAGATGGGCCGCAAGTATGTGATCCCGTATGGCTTGTACCGTGCAGAGGGTTATGTTTCTGCCAACCTTGCCCGCAAAACTACAGGATTCTCAGAGGATGACCTGCAGCTGCTGTGGCAGGCAATCCTGAATATGTTTGAAAATGACCACAGTGCAGCCCGCGGCAAAATGGCAGTTCGGGAACTGATCGTGTTCAAGCATGATTCGGAACTGGGCAATGCGCCGTCTTATAAACTTTTTGACGCAGTTCATGTCACACACGCAGAGAAAATCACTTTCCCGCGCAGCTACCATGACTATGTGGTGACCGTGGATGAAAATCTTCCGGCAGGGGTAACGTGTGAGAGGCTGTCGTAATGGTTTCCCCAGATGATTACCTGCTGATGTCCGGTATCCAGCATTTCAGCTTTTGCCGCCGTCAGTGGGCACTCATACACCTGGAACAACAATGGTCCGAAAACCAACGCACCGCCGAAGGCCGCCTGCAGCATACCCGCTGCCATGATGTTACCCTGACGGAAAAACGCGGCGATTTGCTGATCGCCCGCGGTATGAGGGTCGTCAGTCACCGCTTAAAACTGACCGGCGACTGCGATGTGGTAGAGTTTCACAAGGATCCAAACGGCGTGTCATTGCAGGGCCGCCGCGGCCTGTGGCAGCCCATACCCGTGGAATATAAGCATGGCCGCAGCAAGGTAAACGATGCCGACCGTTTGCAGCTCTGCGCACAGGCCATGGCGCTGGAAGAAATGCTGGTGTGCGAGGTGCCGGAAGGGGAAATCTTTTATGAAGAAACCCGGCGGCGGGAACATGTTTCCCTGACACCGGAACTGCGCAGCACCGCGCAGACCATGGCGGATGAGATGAACCGCCTGTTTGCGCGCGGCTATACCCCAAAAAGCAAACCCGGCAAGCATTGCAATGCCTGCTCACTGAAAGAGCTTTGCCTGCCGGCGCTGTATCAGCAGGCAGACCCGGCGGCGTATCTGCGGGAGCATATTGAGGAGGGCGAGCCATGAGAAAGCTGCTCAACACCCTGTTTGTCATCAATGAGGACGCTTACCTGACATTGGATGGCGAAAACCTTGTTGTTACCCGCAATAAGCAGGAAACCCACCGCTATGCCCTGCATACGCTGGAAGGCATCGTCTGCTTTACTTACGCGGGTGCCAGCCCCGCTTTGATGGGAGCTTGTGCCCGGCGGGGCATTGACCTTTGCTTTTTTGACCCGTATGGCAGATTTCAGGCCCGCACCGTGGGGGAAGAACGCGGCAATGTGCTGCTGCGTCAGACGCAGTACCGCGTGTCGGATGACCCGGCCCAGAGCTGTCACTATGCCCGGAGCTTTATCCTTGGTAAAGTGTATAACGCACGCTGGGTGCTGGAACGCGCAACCCGCGATCATCCCCAGCGTGTCCCGGTCGAAAAACTGAAACGCACCTCCACCCAGCTGGCCGCCGCGCTGCCGCTGATACAGACCAGCGATGATCCGGAACAGCTGCGCGGCCTGGAAGGCGAGGCAGCCCAGCGCTACTTTGACTGCCTGAATGACCTGATTCTGCAGCAAAAGCAGGATTTTGTGTTTGAGGGCCGCAGCCGCCGTCCACCGCTGGACAATGTGAATGCGCTGCTTTCGTTTGCCTACAGCATGCTGGCGCGGGAGTGTGCATCCGCCTTGACCGCTGTGGGTCTGGACCCTTATGTTGGCTTTATGCACCGCCCGCGCCCCGGCCGCAAAAGTCTGGCACTTGACCTGATGGAAGAACTGCGGGCGGTTCATGCAGACCGGCTGGTCATCAGCTGCATCAATCAAAAGATCATCACGGCAAAACACCTGCAAAAACAGGAAAATGGTGCCGTACTGCTGACGGATGATGGCCGCAAAGCTTTCCTGACCGCATGGCAGAACAAAAAGAAGGAAGAGATCACCCATCCGTTTTTGAAAGAAAAACTGCCCTGGGGGCTGGTGCCCTATGTTCAGGCGCTTTTGCTGGCCCGTGCTCTGCGCGGCGACCTGGAAGTGTACCCACCGTTTTTCTGGAAGTGAGGTGCCGTTATGTTGGTGCTTGTAACCTATGATGTCAACACCGAAACAGCCGCCGGTCGTCGCAGGCTGCGCAAAGTAGCAAAAGTCTGTGTAGACTACGGCCAGCGGGTGCAAAACTCCGTATTTGAGTGCCTGCTGGATGCCGCGCAATACACGATGTTCAAAGCAAAATTGACCGAACTGATCGATTCGGAATCGGACAGCCTGCGCTTTTATCAACTGGGAAACCATTACAAAAGCAAAGTCGAGCATGTGGGTCTGCACCCGGATTTTGATCAGGATGGAATCTTGTTTGCTTAGTGCGAGGGGAAGGCAATCATAAAATTCCCGGTTCCTTCGCACCAGAAAATATGGAAAAAACAGGGGCAGAAGGGGTAAAATACAGCCTTGCCTGTCAGCATGAAGATGCAATCTCCATAAAATTTGTTTCATATGCGCAAAAGTACCCCACTGTTTTGTGCACTTTTGCTGTCGCTCTCCGCAAGGAGAGCGTGGATAGAAATAGCAGAATGTGGGGCAAAATTATATTGCCGGTGAGTCGCTCTCCGCAAGGAGAGCGTGGATAGAAATTTCTATCTCCTCCTGCGTGGGCATCTCCGGAGCGGTCGCTCTCCGCAAGGAGAGCGTGGATAGAAATGTAAGCAATTCTAGTTAGAGTTGTAGATTTGCCAGAGTCGCTCTCCGCAAGGAGAGCGTGGATAGAAATACAAACCCAAAGTCCTGCAGACCAACTATTACGGGGTCGCTCTCCGCAAGGAGAGCGTGGATAGAAATAGTACATTTCAAAAGCGTTCTGGATTCCGTGTGGCGTCGCTCTCCGCAAGGAGAGCGTGGATAGAAATATCGTGGACCCGTCGGCATAAAGCACCTCAAGTGTCGCTCTCCGCAAGGAGAGCGTGGATAGAAATCGTAAAGTCATCATACCAGCTCCAGCCGTAATGGGTCGCTCTCCGCAAGGAGAGCGTGGATAGAAATTGGTCTGGTTCCCGCATGGTTACGCTTATACCGCGGTCGCTCTCCGCAAGGAGAGCGTGGATAGAAATACCCTGACGGCCGGGTGACGTGCTGTGAATATGAGGTCGCTCTCCGCAAGGAGAGCGTGGATAGAAATGAAGTTAAATCTTTTAATCGTGACTATCAGCCGGGTGTCGCTCTCCGCAAGGAGAGCGTGGATAGAAATAAGAAGAAACGTCCCGCTTTGGTTGCTATCTGCAAAAGTCGCTCTCCGCAAGGAGAGCGTGGATAGAAATAACGTTGGTTGCCTCCATTACAATGTACGTGTCAGTCGCTCTCCGCAAGGAGAGCGTGGATAGAAATCCTTATATCCCGCTTGCCAAGGTCCGGCACTGTGGTCGCTCTCCGCAAGGAGAGCGTGGATAGAAATCTCATGACGGCGGGCGACGTGACCGCACCCAGCGCGTCGCTCTCCGCAAGGAGAGCGTGGATAGAAATCTCCGGGCCCTTGAAAGCCGCCTGCATCTGGGTGTGTCGCTCTCCGCAAGGAGAGCGTGGATAGAAATTTTGGCAATAAGGTCTTGCGGGTCTTTGCCCGCGTCGCTCTCCGCAAGGAGAGCGTGGATAGAAATGGGAATCACGCGGGCGTCAATCTGGCTCTGGGTGTCGCTCTCCGCAAGGAGAGCGTGGATAGAAATAACTTTGGTCGCCTCCATTACAACATAAGTTTCATGGTCGCTCTCCGCAAGGAGAGCGTGGATAGAAATGCCAACGTTGTGAATCTGCTTGGCAAAATGAGCTGTCGCTCTCCGCAAGGAGAGCGTGGATAGAAATTCAATCGCTGATCGGTAAAAGTCGGTGCCGCTCGTCGCTCTCCGCAAGGAGAGCGTGGATAGAAATATCGGCGCGTCATAGGGCCGGACCGCAAAAATAGTCGCTCTCCGCAAGGAGAGCGTGGATAGAAATTGCTGATTGATTTGGTTGATAGTCCCATAGCCAAAGTCGCTCTCCGCAAGGAGAGCGTGGATAGAAATGAGGCGGTGACACCCATGCCAACCGGTATTATGGTCGCTCTCCGCAAGGAGAGCGTGGATAGAAATTGGCAAGAAAGGAACGTGAGAAGCATGGCCGTCGGGTCGCTCTCCGCAAGGAGAGCGTGGATAGAAATGTGTTTCCCACCGCCGTAATAAGGATGATTAAATCGTCGCTCTCCGCAAGGAGAGCGTGGATAGAAATGTTCCTGCTGGTCGTTATGCCTTACTTGTTAATATGTCGCTCTCCGCAAGGAGAGCGTGGATAGAAATAATTGCTCGTTTTAAGCGCGAACGCAAAGGTATGAGTCGCTCTCCGCAAGGAGAGCGTGGATAGAAATAAATATACGGTTCACTGTTCATGCTGGGGTTCAGTGTCGCTCTCCGCAAGGAGAGCGTGGATAGAAATTTCTACGTCAAAGTAATCAGCCAGTTGCCACGGCTGTCGCTCTCCGCAAGGAGAGCGTGGATAGAAATTTGTGCGCGTGCGCGAATTGCAGCGCGAGCAGACGGGTCGCTCTCCGCAAGGAGAGCGTGGATAGAAATTTGCCGATCATCTTTTCCACCGTATCGGTAATATCGTCGCTCTCCGCAAGGAGAGCGTGGATAGAAATGATGTTGCCACGTTGCCGGAGCCGTCTACCCCTTGTCGCTCTCCGCAAGGAGAGCGTGGATAGAAATCCCATCGCCGCATTTTTGCTGATGTGGTATCAGTGGTCGCTCTCCGCAAGGAGAGCGTGGATAGAAATTGTCATCTTGACCGCTGTCACGTCCGCTTGTTCCGTCGCTCTCCGCAAGGAGAGCGTGGATAGAAATGGGTCTATTTGGCCTCTCAAACTTTTGATATAGGTCGCTCTCCGCAAGGAGAGCGTGGATAGAAATAGGGTGTACCAGCTGCGTTCTGGCCGTCGGGTATGGTCGCTCTCCGCAAGGAGAGCGTGGATAGAAATGATTTCCCCGTTGTTCCTGCCGAGCTTACAACGCGTCGCTCTCCGCAAGGAGAGCGTGGATAGAAATCGGCGTAATGCCGTGAACATTGATGCAAATATCGTCGCTCTCCGCAAGGAGAGCGTGGATAGAAATCATTTCACCGTTGATTCCATCGCCCACCAGGTTTGTCGCTCTCCGCAAGGAGAGCGTGGATAGAAATAGGTCACAGCCGGCCACGGCAGCCATGCGCCAATGTCGCTCTCCGCAAGGAGAGCGTGGATAGAAATTTGTACGCCTCCCGCAACTGTCGGGCCAGTTCTTGTCGCTCTCCGCAAGGAGAGCGTGGATAGAAATGTGCATGTGGCGCTCAATGCACCACTGCGTTAAGTCGCTCTCCGCAAGGAGAGCGTGGATAGAAATACAATAACTACCTCTTAAGAACAATACCACGAATAGGTCGCTCTCCGCAAGGAGAGCGTGGATAGAAATATAATTGATATTGACGTACCCCCCCTATGTGTCGCTCTCCGCAAGGAGAGCGTGGATAGAAATAAATAAGAATGTTTACTATCAGCGGCGGGATGCGTCGCTCTCCGCAAGGAGAGCGTGGATAGAAATAGATGAGATTTTGATTCCGGCTAATAACATGATCGTCGCTCTCCGCAAGGAGAGCGTGGATAGAAATACGATGATTACCTCAAACTCGCAAAATTTGAGGGTCGCTCTCCGCAAGGAGAGCGTGGATAGAAATCCCTCACTGTTGCCAATTTGGGTGCTCTCGTTAGTCGCTCTCCGCAAGGAGAGCGTGGATAGAAATTGTGCTTATCATTGACGAAGCTGGCATGGTTTGGGGTCGCTCTCCGCAAGGAGAGCGTGGATAGAAATTCGGTCATTTTGACCGCTGTTACCTCTGCATGTTCGTCGCTCTCCGCAAGGAGAGCGTGGATAGAAATTCTATTATAGTAGGTGATTGCAATGAAGCGCCTGTCGCTCTCCGCAAGGAGAGCGTGGATAGAAATGCGCAAGGATGCCCCCGCGCTTGAGGGTTAGTATAGTCGCTCTCCGCAAGGAGAGCGTGGATAGAAATTGCTATTATGTGAGCATTTGGCAACGGAATGTTTGTCGCTCTCCGCAAGGAGAGCGTGGATAGAAATCTATGTTACTAACGTATTTATGTTGATTTGGAACAGTCGCTCTCCGCAAGGAGAGCGTGGATAGAAATGCATATTGGGGACTCAAATAAAACGGTATTACTTAAAGTCGCTCTCCGCAAGGAGAGCGTGGATAGAAATTATACAATTCCGCGTCAGGCTGGATTGCGCCGAGACGGTCGCTCTCCGCAAGGAGAGCGTGGATAGAAATGCGAATAACAACGTTTGAGGT